>ERZ827516.48-NODE-48-length-141136-cov-490.882968_pt1 | contig 141136 bp, 158 predicted proteins | sample MGYA00519703_ERZ827516 | MGnify/ENA primary metagenome ERZ827516 (study PRJEB31778, sample SAMEA3449337) | human gut metagenome | biome: human gut; feature: human-associated habitat; material: faeces | place: United Kingdom | collected 2010/2012 ...
TCTCCCATCACATAAACATCTTTCTCATATCTCTCCCATCACATAAACATCTTTCATATCCCTCATCACATAAACATCTTTCCTCTCCCTCATCACATAAAAGTATGGGGAACCTATCCAAAGTTCCCCATACTTATTTTACGACGGTAATTATTTACTTTCCCATATTAGTTTATCTTCGGCTATTCCGATCTTTACTTCCTCGCACTTTCTTCCTATCCATCCATTGAGATACGAGAATGGTTCTGAGTTTTTTACTTCTTCTCCTAAGAAATTAAAAGCTTCAGTAGAAACATGGGATGCTTCATGGCAAACTGTTTCAAAATCAATTATTTTCTTATTAATAAACCATATCAAAAATCCCGTATTAGGATTTAATTTACACCCTCCGTATGGAACGGATACAGTTACAGCCTTGCTATTATCTACGTAACTAAAATCGTTATTGAAACATTCTACCATGCCAGATACGTCTTTTCCTACGTATATCCACAGATTAAAAGGATAGACTTCCGGATAGAACTGATATAATTCACGCTTCATTTCGATAAAAGTTTTTTACTTTCAAGGAAGTCCTTAAACTGATCACTTGATACGTCTATAACGAATCCAGCAGCACCAGCATGTCCTCCACCACCGAATCTTTTACTTACCTCACAGCAATCTACGCTGTCTTCTACGCATTCATAAAGAGAGAACCGTACTTTACCACCTGGCATGATACAAAATGGCATAAGGGCTTTAATTTTTCTACCGTCTAACCAGTCTCGTGTAAGAGAATCAAATACCTTAGAACTAAATTCGGTGGTATTCATCGCCACGACCTTCACCTCATCAACGTACGCTTCGAACGAATACGCACTTACCTCTTGTTCGTTTTTACCAGCCATGTAGTTAATTATAGCACGTCCTTCTTTAGCGAGATCATAAAAAATAAGATCAATTTCATTGTCCTTCATATCTTCTTTAAAGTGATCATACAAATACGACAATGCTATTAATACATTGAGTCTTATTTTTGATCTCAAGGCATACTGGATAGCTACTACCGTATCCCAGCCTAAACCGGATTCTTTATTCCACACATCGTAGTCTGACAGACACCGGACGATCGCCGGCACCTTCCCCATCAGCAGGTCCGAAGCCAGAGCGCACGCACCGACGCCGACTCTCCTAAGCCCTGGAACAGTGAATCCCCATGTCTTACTATCTTCGATAATTCCCTTATGATGATCTATCCACATCAGGCTCTTTCCTTCATCAAGCCACTTTTTGAAAACCGTTTTAGAATCGGCACCGAAAGACACATCAAGAACGTAAACAACATCTAAGTCACTCACCTTGCTGGTAACTTTCTTAACATCATCTTCATACGAATACGGGATATAAATAACATCCTTGTTTTTACTGTTTTCGTACATGGTTGCGATGGCTGCCGACACAACGCCATCTAAATCTGATTTATGATAAACTATCGCCGTTTTTTTTACTTTCATAATATAAGCTTGTGAATGTAATATTATTGTCTCCTTTATCTATTCTTATAATATCGCTGTATCCTCTATAATCCTGATCTTTTTTAATACGAACCTTCAAAGTAGCTAAAGGAGGTTTACAGACAGGAGGAGTGTCAAACTCATCACTATAAATATCTTGCAATTCAATTTTTATATTAAGATCAAGTGCCCTATTCACGACATCTTGCTTAATCTTCATATCAGTAAGATCTTTTGCATAAAGACCTCCAGATATGGTTTCAACCAACGTCCCGTCAAAATCAAATAGTAGTATTCTTTTGTTTTTAATATACAAATCTTTCATCATTTTTCACTCCTACTCTTTTTTATTACCCTAAACTGAAGACGGAATAGATTACTGTCTTCTTTTATAATATCATACACAGCATAAGAATTTTCTCCTATATCCCATCCAAGATAATCGAGCAGGTCTTTTAAGTAAATTCTCTTGTATTTTACACCAAGGTTATTTACCTTAAACGATCTCTCGTCTTCAACATCAGAAGCAGCCAGATAAAAGACCGTATTTTCAACTCCTTCAAATATCTTCCCTTCTTCTAAGCCGATAACAACCGCATCCGTTACCCCCATCCAATTCAAATTATCGACAGAGATAGTCATTATCTTACTTTTGCTGATTGACAACTTCCGGATCTTGCTTTCTTTAGTTTTAGATCCTAAAAAATCCGTACTGTTAAAAAAATCTACTTTCATGGTTATAATATTTTATATTTATGTTGCAAACATACATAATAAATAATCATCAAAGAAATAAATAGGATTAAAATATGATAAAAAACCCATAGCACTACGTATTTAATAAAAATAAATCAATGACGTAAGATAATAAAAATAGCCATATATTTGTCGGTATCTTAATCAATTAAAAATAAATGTCATGGCAGAATTGAAAATAGGTTTTGTAACCTTCAATCCGGGATCAGGTGATGGTGATCAGGCGGTTACCGTATCAGGTGAAAAATACGAAGGTCGTGTACAACGCACGCAACAAGTAGAATTTGGTGCCGAATCTGGGGGTGTTAAGAAAAGTGCTACCATAAACCAAGCTGCGGCAGCTGAGTTTGTAAAAATAGATCCTACTGCATCAGTAGGAAAAGGAGGTGGTACTGTAACGATCAACGGTACAAGTAACTCAACTAAATTAACGTTCTCCTTAACTCCAGACGAGACTCATCCTCTGGCGTTGGAGATACCTGCCAGTTATCAGGCGGCAGGCAAGGCTACCAACAACGGCGCTGTTATTGCCGACGACCCTGGTGCAACAGGGGGCTTTGCTTTCAGTATCGTATTCTCCGGTATTGCAGCGAACACTAATATAAACGATCTGGTAAATACTCTTAAGGTGACGGCCGCTGGTGGTCAGACAGCTAATACGGTTATTACCCAGACAGCAGGTGATCCGTTCTTGGAGATAGACAAGGCGGTAATTAACTTGGATGCAAACGGTACTCCTCAGACTATCAATGTTAATGCAAACATCAGGTGGACTATCACGCAAGCTGTTTCTAAGTTGGTAAGGAAAGCAATGAAATAACAATTACTTACAGAAAAAGAAAAGGGACGCCTATTTGGCGTCCCTTTTTTCTATGCATTGTATGTAGTATTTATCTTTTTGCCTACTGACAAAAATCTTTTTTAAAATCATCTGTTTTCTGATATGGACTCTTTTCCCGTCATCTAATTCCCTCCATATTTCATTAAAGATCAAATCTATTAATTCCATAACCTTCTTATCAGAGACAAGATTCTTTCTACCGGGGCTAACCCATCCGTCATCAGTCATCTTACCGGCTATCCTATTAGCTATCCTGCTTAATTCACGTGGGGTACTCATTTTAATTTGTTTTTAAATATTCTACCTTTTTCACACTGAAGTATGCAGTCCCTCATGGGATGATCTTGTTCGTGATCGTCACACATCGGAAATTCTTTTCCATAGGGGAAAGCGATGTGCGGGCACTGCGCCCTGAACGCATCCCAGGCCGACTTCCTCACAGCCTCAGCCCCGGCACGCACGCCCTTCTCTCTTTCCTTGGCTGGGTCAGCATACACGTTTGAAATAGCTCTTTTCTTCCAAGTGAGCATATTGTAGTAAAACTTATCCACCAGTTTCCTACCCACTACATCAAACTTCTGTCTATGAATTAAAGGTGCTACCTTAACGACGTTCTTCCTATTTTTACTAACATCGACATAAATCAGCCCGGCATAAGAAGGGACTTCACTTACGTCAATCATATTAGGCGGACAGGCGTAGTAGAAATAGTTTGGAGGATAGCTTATGACACCACCTACCTTAATAATGCCGTCTTTAAGAACCTTATGTTTTTTATCCTTTTTGAAGTCGTTAAAGAAATCTTGTTTAGACATCTTGACCTCTACTTCATAAGCGTACAATGATCTTGTTATGGCCAGGAAGTCAGATTCCCAATCATATATATGGAGATTGTTAATAACATACATCGGATTACTTAGCAGATCCCTATTAAGGATCTTAAGCATTTGTTGCTCTGGGTAGTTCATTGTCTTACTTTTTTAGAGGCTTGTGGCGGAATCGAACCGCCCTACGAGATTTTGCAGATCCCTGACTAAACCACTCATCCAACAAGCCATGTAGCCCATGCCTGAATCGAACAGGCAACTTTTGATTAGGACTCAAAGGTTTTATCCATTAAACTAATGGGCCGTTTAATGTTTGCTATGTTCACACACCGCAAACACCGAGATAATTAACACTTTACACAAAATATGTACCGTTATCCAAGGAGGATTCGAACCTCCGCTAACAGAACCAAAATCTGTTGTGCTACCACTACACCATTGGACAGTGGTCCCGGAGGGATTTGAACCCACGATCTTGCGGTTATGAGCCGCCTGCTTTCACCACTAAGCTACAGGACCTTAAAAATATGCAGGAGCCTTCACAGACGCCTGCATATATCAGCTAAAATTTTCAACCAAATAATTTATCCTAAAAACTCTCTCAACGCAAAGTTAAGTACTAACCCATAATATGGCAAACATTAAAATATAAAAAGGATTAAAATACCTACTTCTTTTTTTTCTTCTTCTTTTTAGTGTCTTTTACTCGTTCAGCTTCGTTTTCGGGCTCCACAATATCACCGGCTTCTTCCTGAATCACATCTGTCTCAGGAACAACATCAGACTTCTCCGGTTCTGCCACATCCTTATCTGCCTCCTCATCTTTATCCAATTCCGGCTCAGCGACATCATTTTTGTCTTTACCGATTATACCTATCTGGTAGCCTCTTAATTCTATTTGCATTGATTTCAGCTTCGATTCTAACTCCTGTATTGCCTTGGCTCCAATAGAAACCTCATTTTCCAAATCTCCGATTCTGATCCTGGCTTCAATCAATGCATTTGATTTCTTTTTTAATTCAAATGAGATACTGTCTCTCTTTTCTTCCAAGTTACTGATTTTGTAATTAGCCTCATCAAGATCAGACTTAGCTTTGTCAAGATCAGCCTTGGCCGCATCAAGTTCTTCCGTTTTCTTCTTGACGCTTTTTATCAGCTTTTTCTGATTTTCCTTCAAGGCGTCAATCTTTTCCTTAGACTCAGAAAGATCTTTGCCAATAGATAAAATCTCTTTATCCTTTGAAGCAATATCTGACTTAAGTTCGGAAAGCCTTTCCTTGTAAAAATCAGCCTTATCCTGCATTTCCTCAATTTCTTTTGCAAGATTTTCGGATTTAATAGCTTTTTCCCTGTACATTGACAGCTTGCTGTCTGTGATGAATGTAAAACCTAACATGCTCATTTTCAAAATATTTAAACATTACTTAACTCCAGAACTACCAAGACCTTTTTCTCCACGTTCATTTCCGTCTTCTACCTCAATATCTGTCACCTCTTCCAATACCATTTTGTATTGTGGAACGATTTCCATCTGAGCTATTCGATCGTTTTTATGGATTACGGTCGGTTTTTTATTGATTTTAGTAAGATTAACCATATACTCTCCTTTGTAGGTAAATTCGCATTTACCGGGTGCGTTAGTAACTACCACTCCCTCGTCAAAAGAGAATCCTGATCTTCCTTCTACATTCGCACACCATCCTTCTGGGATATTCAACTTGAAGCCGGTTCCGATTCTAACAGAATAACCTTGATATAAGGTAATTGATTCAAAATCGGAAGGAACATCTATTTCCACTCCCATGTCATTCACCATCTTCACCACTCTATATGCACGAATATCACAACATGCATCTCCATCATGTTTGTATTCAGGTACCACTACATCAGGATAAAGTTTCTTAATACCTACCTGCACAGTCTTCTGATAACCTGGAGTCAAATACGATTCAGGTATTTTATTAACGACCTTATCTTCTTTTTTATGTTTGTTGTTCTTTTCAGAAACAGTATCCTTCTTGCTATCTTCTTTTTCAGAAAGAAGTCTTTCAATATCTTCTAACTTGTCCATAATTATATTTTTATAGTACAATAAACAATACCTTCTTTTTTTATGTCCTTTGTTGATTCATAGCACTCACGAAAAGTACTTATGTCTGCATCATTAGGATCATCGACCCACTCATCTCCTTGCTTATATTTTTCTCTGGTTTCTGAGTAGATCATACATAATTTATCCCCATGCTTCGCCATAATCCTTTCTTCTGTCACTTTCCTACGAAGTTTAATAAGGGGAAATCTTGTAACTATTTCTACCATCATTCTACACAATCTTTAAAAGCCCAAGAGATGTTATTCTCCTGGGCTGATGTTTATATTAAAATGGAAGGTCATCTTCTTCCATAGGAGGGAAGTTCGGCATCTGTGCTTGCGGCTGTGGCTGCGTCTGATGCTGAGGCTTGGTGCTCCTTGTAGTAGGCGCCTGGGCAGGTGCAGCAGGCTGAGCCGGTGCCTGATACTGTGCTGGCTGTTGGTAATTCTGATACGGAATAGCACTCGGAACAGACTGAGGTTGTTGAACCTGTTGAGGCGCGGCCGGCTGCTGGGTATAAGTCTGAGGGGCTGTAGGCTCTTGCTGAGTATTTCCTTCTAAACCTAATTTAGCCATTATACCTGCTCTGATATCTTTAATAGAAGCATTGAACCTGTTTGAATATTCAGTAATCTTCTGATAAGTGAAGTTGTTTTGAGCTGAATAATCGAGGCTTTTCTTGCCATCAAATCCTGTAACTTCAACAGGGTCAGGCCAACCATTTACGCCTTTTTTATAAAAACGTTCAACAAGCTGATCTTTTTCTCCGTCTACTCCGGCATATGCGATAATAAGTTCCGAAGATCCAAACTCGTCATCTTTCTTCTTCTTAAAGACATTGAAATAAATTTCACGACTGAAATCGATGTTTTCGTAGTATTTTACGAAGCTCTTAACAAAGCCCTTGATATTTCCTTTTTGATTGACGAGAGGTATGGAAATACAATAGTTTTCATTAAGTTCGTAATCTTTTAATACGATAAGGAAATTAGTAACAGTATTTCCATTAGAGAAAGTGCTTGACTTTAACCCGATGTAGTTAATGTATCCAACTACTCCATTATAATACTCTTTCCGATATCCCGCCGGCTGACCGCTATTAGGATTTATGTGCTGAACAAAACCTTCTTTTGGTTCGTTACTTTTTTCATACAAGTTACCATCTGAATTAATATACAGATAATAAGTTGTACCAAAACTTCTGTTTTCTCTAAAAGCCATATTATTATTTTTTTATAGATTATACAATGTTTGATTTAAGACGTATGTTGATTCGTATTTAGGATTGAACATCTTTATCATCTTATACTGATCAGACCAATCCATGACAACATCTCCTTTTATAAGTGATTTTACGGAAGACAGTATATTTTCCTTACCGATAGAAAAATTAAAACACGGGCCTTCAAGCGCATTCAAAGGCATTGATTCCATTATCTTTTTTCTATTTCCAAAATCCTCAGACATTACTGTTATGCCGCTTTCTTTATCTACCTTAACATTGACAACATTATCCACTAAAGTCATAGAATTAAGAACAGATATAAGCAAATCCCTGTCGAACTTAACCCTTGAAGATTTTTCGAATTTATTACATACGTATTCGTAGTTAGGATACTGTTGTTCTACGTTCATATCCGATATAATTACATTATCAAAGCATAAGAACGTTCTAACGCCATCTGTGGAAATACTGATCTCCGTATCTTTATCAGATAGAAAGCGGTATAAGATGGAAGCCACAACCTCACTTAGCATAATCGACCTTTCTTCTACTGCATTAGCATACTCTTTCCTGTTTATAAACAGACGGAACATATCAGTAGAAACAATGTCAATATAGTCTTTCTTCACATTAAGAAGAATCGAGCATATAGCCGGTCTAAATTCATCCGATCCAACAAACGCAAAAGATCTTTTCATAGACTGAATGAAAGACGAGCTCATAACACGAATACCATCACCTACAGGATAAAAGAAATCAGGGAAAGCCTTATCCTCAATCCAAATAGAAGAAAAAGATCCTCTATCGTATTTAAAAACGATACTGTAATCGTTTTTAATCTCTATCTCTATATCCTGGTTATGATTTTTAAAAAACGAAATAAGAGTCCCGGCATCTACTAAAAGAGAAAACTTATGGTCACAAGAAATATCAGTATTCACATCGAAAATATCATCCGTATATGTTATACGTTCGTTCATGGCTTGTATCCGGATATGATCAAAATATAAAGTAATTTTTATATTCGATGTGACACAATCCTTTAGAACCTTATCAAACATCTTTGAAATGTTTGAAAGTTTCTCATTCATTAGTATGCCAGGAACTCTTACTTTCATTTTTTTAAAACTTACGATTATAACTATCTAACACTGCAAATGTATTATTTTAAAATCTAATTACGAATTAATTTGATTTAAAATGATTTAAAATAGATTAAATGGTTCTTCTTGCTGCCTCTGCTATAAGCATCGCATCAACTATACCGTCATGGGCTGTCTTACATCTTTCGTTTTTAACAAACGTATCGTTTGGCCACAGCCTTTTAGCGCAAGACAATGACGTTTTCTTAGTATTCACCTTACTGGCCTCCATGACCTTATCAGAATGCGTCCAAACCAATTTCTGCCATGTTTTAGGGGCTATGAAATTAACGGAGCAACTTATGTCCGTAAATGCCATACAGAGGGAGAGGAACAGCCCATGCAGTTGGCCTTTGTTCTCCATGAGGGAGGCTGTAGAGGACGTGCTGACCCCGTACAGTGCGTGGACGTCCTCTATGACAAATACTACCCTATCAGGATTGTTTTCTACGATCGTATCCCGGCAAAAAACATATTCTTTAGTCAAGTCTACTGGTCCTGAAGCTGATATTCTTGGAGTGGAGATTCTTGATATTAGTTTACTGTCCTGATCGATGCAGGCTATGGCTCCATCTTTTCCTGGGTCTGCTGCTATATATAATACCATAATGTATCAATTTAGATTCATGTCGATTTTACCAATACTATCGTCATTTTCAAAACCTCCATTGTCTGTAAGTTCGTAATCGATAGCCACAGCACCGTTACTAAGAATGTAAAAACCTTTAAACATCTTTCCTATTTCAATAGGATACACAACATTTACGTCCCTTCCAATATCCTCAAACGGCATAGCGATATCTTCTGCATTAGCATCCTTTTGTTTTGCTAATACACCAACAGGTATATTTTTGCCTTTTATAGAGGCGTATGTAACCATATACAGAATATCGTTATTGACAAACGCCCTATCACTACTTACCTTATCCAAGCTAACATATATAATATGTTTTATAAAACTATCGATATCTCCACATATGTTAATAGCTTCTACTTCTTTAGGAATAACGACTTCCACTTCTTCTGGTTTTATATTTTTCTTTTTCATTGCATTAATCTTTTCGTGTTTTGTTTCACTTCTTCAACAAGATCCTGATCTTTCATCATCTCCTGCTTAAGTTTCTCATTCTCCTTAATTCTTTTCACCCTATCGGCAAGAATCTTCTTATATTTCTTATCCGATATTTTAATAAACCAAGGACAGTTCCTTGATGGAATCCTTTTACATGGATAGTCAGTGAGACCGTTCGGTCCAAACTGCTCGCATCGGTTACATTTTTCTTCGCCTGTCATTGTACTATATTTTAGGGAAATATTCTTCAAGTTCTCTATAAGAGCACTCTACTACAACAGAATCTCCTTTAGGGAGAAATACTAAAATAGAATCGATAGAAAAAACACTATCTACTTTCCTTACAAGTTGGCCATGCTTATAAGAAGATATGACCAACCTAATTCCATACGCATCTGAATAAGATCCTTTCCTACATGGAGTTATGCTTTCAACAATATAATCAAAGCCTCCGATATTAACTTCATCGCCGGCACTGATTTCCATAATAGGAATCATTTTGGCTCTTCTATCTATGCTTATTTTCATTTCGCAATCTCAAATTTTATTTGCTCCTTCGGTTCATAATTCCATACCTCAAAATCATCAGCTACAAAATCATAAAACCCTTTCCCTTCCATACGAGATGAGATAGTAACCTGCGGAACCGGTCCGAAGAGAGAGCGACGGAGGAGCTCGTTTGCCTGTTCTTCGTGACGGTCATACACATGCATATCTTGTATAAAATGAGTGAAAACTGCGGGCCTTAACCCGGCGTCGTGAGCAAACATCATCATCAACGCCGCATATTGAGCTACATTCCAGTAAGAAGCTGTAATCATATCCTGGCTGCGCTGATAAAGCGTCATATACAACTCATCTCCTTTAACAGATAAATTGATCTGAAACGCACATTCTTGAAGAGGTTTTAGTCCATTGGTTTCAGGATCGAACATGGATGCTACTATTCTTCTTGACGAACGATCATTCTTTAGTGACCAAAGAATGAAGTCTGTTTGGTTAAGAAAACCGTAAAGACCATCATGGATATCTGTCATACCCTCTGGAGCTTTTCCTGTTCCCATATAAACATGTCTGTTCACCATATCTCCATAACATCCTTCGATCTTTCCATTATCATCAGCCCACTGATCCCATATATGAAGACCAAGATCTTTGATATCTACCGATCTTTTTTGCCAAATCCACAATATTTCTTTTATGGAGTTTTTAAGATTAGTAGGTCTAAGTGAACCAAGAGGAAATTCCCGGCGAAGATCGTACTGGTTGCATACTTGTAGGATACGCTTCACCTTGACGCCTGTCCCGTCACCGTAGACCGGACGCTTCACTTCTTCCCACGGCTGGCTCATTATAAGAGCCAAATTGTCTTGAAATATTTTATCTACTCTTGACATATTTATATTTTTTATAAATTAAACTCTGCAAAATCTATTTCAGATCCGGTTGACAAATTAATCATTGACTTTTCAAGCTCTTCCATTGGAACCGGTTTCACAATACCTCCATTACCAAGAGTCCTTTTATAGAAGTTTATCACCACCTGATCGCTGGTTTTTACCGTCTTAGGAATAGGTTGACGAAGATATAATCCATCAAGAGACTTTACTCTTGAAAGAGCCGTATATAGCTGTCCTGTTTCAAAAGAATTAGATACGTCCATCATAGCCGCATCCAATGTCAGACCTTGGGCTTTATGGATCGTGATAGAATAACCTATTTTTATAGGATACTGAATAATAGCTCCTACTACTTCAGATTCTATCTTATATCCGTTTCTTACGTATTTTACTTTCTCAAACGAACATGGTGTTATAACAACCTTAGTATGCTCATCATCTTTCGGTTTATCAAGGACTACTTCAATCTCCCCCTTTTTTATAGATAATACAGTACCAAGAGAGCCATTGAAGTACTCTCCTCCGTTTCTTGTTATCATAACTCTTGATCCTTCTTTCAAGAAAAGAGTTTTTTCAACCGGAGCATCTTTAGGATAATCACCGTTTATAACAGCTTCTAATTTTCTTAAAGAGCCTGGTAACGATGATATTCTCATTTCGTTAATAGCCGTAGCTTTTGAGTTGGTAGTTACAATCTCAACATATCCTTGATTATTATCAGACTGAATACATCTGCTGTTTATTGTATCAAATACATCATCATCCATCTTCCCTTCACGCACCTTATTAAGGACACTAATAAACTTCTCATCTTTCTGACGATATATTTTTTCAAAAGACACCATTTCCATACCAGAAGCCATAAGAGACTTCGAACTAAAGAAATAAGATGTATCGTATATTTCTCTAAAAAAATCCTCTTTAATCACAGGAGGAAGCTGAAACAGGTCGCCTACCATAATAAGTTTCACGCCGCCAAACGGATCCTTGTCTCCTCTTGCATGACGAAGTATATCAGCTACGTTGTCAAGAAGATCAGGTCGAACCATAGAAATCTCGTCTATGATAAGATACTTTATATTCTGTAAAATCTTTTCCGAACCTCCGTTGAATTTATATTCGCAGTTATCCATAAACGCACCTTTTCGTATTTCAGGTATATACGGCTGCATTCCTATTCTAAAAAATGAATGAATGGTTTGACCACCTGCATTAACAGCAGCAACACCTGTAGGAGCTACAACAACCGCATTTTTTAATGCCGGTATAATACGCTTAAGGAAAGTAGTATTATGAGTTACAATATAATTATCTGTTATATACAACTCGTCTTTATTTGATACTTTTATACATACGCATTCAGAATCATCTACCTTTTCCACGCTTTCTATATACCTTGAAACTCTTGCCGGATTAGGAACATATCTTTCTTTTTTTCTTTTTAATGTAAATACATTATCGTACATTTTTATTCTTACGGTATATTCATACACGTATTTCTTATCAGGTCTAAAAAGCGTATTTATCTTAGCTATTCCACCTAACGACTGTACAAGATCAACAATGTCTTCAGCCAATCTCTTGCTTGTAGTAGAATACGTCAATCTATTTCTTTCTTTCGAGCATGTTCCATCGGTGTCCATTAAACCATTTAACAAATGCATTCTCTGATCGATACTGCCAAGTTTATATTCTTCTGGTATAAATTTATACCCAGACGTAACATTTAGTCCTAAATCCTTTATCCTATTTATAAACCCACCACCTTTTGTATGATTTTTTTGAATCACACTGTATTGAGGACATGTGATGGCTGGATGTTCCTTTTTTTTACTCAATAGAAAATCTTCTCCAAGAAATGACTCTACTCTATTTCTTATTTCTACATCAGAATCAGAACAAGAAAAAATAGCCATATTACCATTTAAACTCCCATCACCTATAAGAACTCCCAATACATACGGATGTATAGAAAATTTCTTTTCTTCATATTCTATAGGTCGGCACACTGGAATTTCATATCTTAACGGCTGTTTTTCACCATTTTTTATTTTAACATTCTTCCTGATACCTGTACTTATAATTTCTTTTAGTGTACTGCATCTCGAAAATGGAGTTTTACCATAATGACTGGATAATCTATATGACCACAAATGCTCTTCATCGCAATATGTAAAATAACCATCATTCATAGTTACCTTATATACAGGTCTAATTCCCTGTGGATACACACCCAATACAGTCTGTTGTTTACCATCTGCGCCCATAACTTTATCACCAACCTTTATATCCCCCATATTCTTAAAACCATCTGGCGTTAAAATTTTAGCATACAAAGGCTGTGCTTTTCCACTTCCTCCTTTACCGGTTATAAACAGCGGTTTTGGTGACTCACAAATAGACTTAATAGCCTTTCCTTGTGCGACATTACCTTCTGACATAACTGAACGAAGAACGCACTCCATGATTTTTTTGTCGTAACTTATAGCCATCTTTTTTCTGATTTTGTTCTACAAAACAAAAGTATGAAAATAAAATAAAACCTAAAATATAAAATGAATTAATTAGGATTAAAAAGAAATAATAAGTTGGATAAGTAGTTTTGAATCAGATAGTAATATGGTTTTGTATAGATATGGTTATGGCATAGTGGTGGCTAACGGGTGTTTCCGTCGATGTTCTACGAGATTATCGTTTTTCGGCTCTGTCGGCGACCACTAAGAACAGACCCTCTCTCAAGTACCAAACATTACAATGATGAATACTGAGATGAAGGATAAAGATAGGTATCATTATAGAATGATAGCTCTTCAAATGGTATATCCTTGAATACAGATTCACCATCTAATTCTTTATCATTGTCTACTGTTATACTAATATTAGGTAATGATTGGGCAGATATATCCATATTCTCTATCTTTTCCTTAAACTGTTCTGCCTTAACATACGTATAGATGTCTTCGCTTACCGATCCCACCGCTTTAGCCATCTCGCCGGCGAACTCAGCATACATATCCCGTACCTCATTAAAACCTGCCTTTTTGTCAGATACGGTATTGTTATAGGATTTCATTCTCCTACTTACTCTACCGCAGACCCCGGCAACGGACGTCCCCACCTCAGCACAGCAGGCTTCCGCATCAGCCAGGCCTGCTTTTACCGTGGCTACCTTCTCCTTGCTCCATCCACTAACCTTGTCGTATGATTGTTTAAGACGGTTTAAGAACATGTCCATTCTGCGCTTCTTATCTTCTGCTATGATAGCGCGATAGTACTTTCTTACAATCTGGTTTTGTGTACTTCGCTCATATCCGTCCCAGAAGTCTTTGTGCGCTTCTTTAGCCATAGCAGAAGCTAATGACCTTGCTTCTTCTTCTTTTGTCTTTTTACGATCTATGCCAAGGATTTCGCCATATTCTGAAACAACTTCTTCTGCATTCAAGAAACGTAGGATATGAGTGTTGTCTTTTAAGAAGAAATTGAAATCGTCTTTCTTACTCACTTTTTCTTTTTCTCCTTTCTCTATATCCTTCTCTCCAAAATACCATCTGTTTGTTGCTCCTTTTTTATACAAGGCCCAGGTATTTGCTATTTGCCAGAAAACAGCTCCGTGCCTATATACCGGAATCAGCTTACCTATTGGGTAGTTATGTTCGTTTGCTTCAATGTAAGCACGAGGATTATCTACGTATGTTATAAATTGTATGTTTTCGAACCTTTTTACGAGCTTGTCTTGTATCGCCATACCGACAATCTCTTTCGCTTTTGTTAGTCCTACATTCAAGTACAAGGCAATTGTTTTATTACTTATCGTCGAATCAATTAATCCATAATACGAGTGGCTTCCGTCTACGACATCAGCCTGAGAGTTTGTCTCTCCACTGTTCAGTACAGACTCATTGTTTCTGACTAAATTAACAAACATCGCCTCTTTTATCCTGTCAAGGACTTTTTCATGGTTTGTTATTTCATTTTTCTTTATCTTAATTAAAATCCTATTCTTTGGAAGACTCACTTTCCCGCATCCGAGAGTAAGTTGTACGCCATTAACACGATACCTTCTTGCAACGAACGTACTATCCGTCACACGGAACAGTTCGTTAAACATCGGATGTCCTGTCATGTTCTTGAACTTCGAATACCCGATTCCAAGTTTATGAAGAAGATCTTTCTGGTTTTTGAATCTTATTCTCGAATCCCGGCGGGAGATTTTTATCATACAGTATAAAGCATACAATTCCATGAACAGCAAATCATCTGACCACCGTTCTAAAAGCCTAAGACTTATGTTAATATTTCTACCTAATTGTATCTTCATAATCTTTGACATACTCCCATCGCTAAAGCAAATGCTTAAAAGCAGGGGCTTTACGGAATATCGTAACAAAAAAAAATCGGATGGATTTTTGGGGATATCCATCCGATTCATGTCTTTTTTTCGTTCGGAAAATCCCAAAACCCCGTTACAGATTCGAGAAGCAAACAATGAAAGACGATTAATATTTTTTCATCATTCATTATTCATTTCCTGAATCCGTAACGTACAGCAAATATAGAAACAAATAATGAATATCAAACAATAAGTTCTTATTTTTTTAATGCTACAGTACAAATATCGGGACAAATCCCGAATCCATTGTCATAAAATACGTTAATTTTAAATTTATAAATCCTTAATCCTTATCTTTGTATCAAAACGATAATCTCATGAAAGAAAGTGATAATAAAGATGTTAGTAATAGAGCTTATAGGCTTTTAGTACCTTATTCCAATACGGTAGATATGGCGAAGAAGATACTTCTGTTTTATAACGGATACTTAATGGCTTCCGGCAATGAGAAGAATGTCATAGATGCGAGGCACTTAAATCTTCTTGCCTATTATTTTGTGTTTGGATATTCGTATGAGACCAAGAAGAAGTTTTCTCATTGTTTCAGTACCGATCTTCAATATGTTTCGGTTTTGGATACGGAGATGAAGAAGCGTGGTATTTTGATTGACCGTGAAGGGAATTACAGGACCAGGTGTTTGTGCCCGGATATAGAGAACATGCGCCGTCTTTTTGTATTGGAGGGTTCAAGAGATCAATGTGCGTTGGTTTCTTTATTTTACAGAAAAAAAACTTTTGAAGCCGATGGCGAAGAATGATTTCCCTATATCATTTGAGTCACATATTATAGATGATGTGATGGATAAGACCGGGGGCGTTTACGACCGAAACCAAATACGTGACGTTTTCAGAGCCAGTATTTCTTATGCCAATAACTTATGTACGTACACAGATAACGTGTCTGTATCGTTCCCGTATGTGGGTGATATGGTTTGTAATCTTCATGAGATGGAGAGGCGCAAACACAATCTTGAGCGTCTTAAATCCAAGGTAGAAAAATTATCTAAGTATCAGGAAAAAGAACTTCAGTGTCTTGATATTAAGATAAGGATGATAAAGGATGCTTATGACTCAGGTGAGATAAAAGGTGGGGATATGTTGATAAAACACAACAAATTATCTATCTTTAAATCTCGTAAGGGTCATAGTTTTAGTGAAATACAAAATATTCAAGAACAGGAATTTAACAGATAAGTTATGAAAAAAATTTTGCAAGCGGAAGTTATATACGATGCTTTTATGGATACGATATTAAAAAAACTTCCAAGAAAAAAAGAAGATTATCCTAATTGGTACAAGGAACGTCTTGAAAAGTGTGAGGGATGTAAATTCAATACCAAGAACGTCCCTAACTCTATGCTTCCTCTTTCTTTGTACGTAAGCAAGAAAATAGGTAAAAATCGTTGTTCGGTATGTACGTGCTTCATCAAGCAGAAGGCCTGGAGCAAGACAGAGGAGTGTGCGCTTGGGGAGGGGCTTCCCCGTCCTTCGTGGATGGATCGTCAGTATTCTATTGATTTTTATGATGAGAAGTCAAGATGGAACAGGTTAGAACTTATTACAATGGATTCTGATGAATTTAATGTTATTTCTACAGATGACAAGCAATACAATATAGACCTCTCTAAAGACGGTAAATCATTTGAAATCATTTTCGAACCAGTAGAAAAAGGGAACAGTATAAGGTTTTCATTTGTTCTTGAGTCGAAGCATGATATGAAGATAACAGCATCAGAGACATCTTGTGGTTGTACGTCATCTAATTTGAATATCATTGACTCACGTCACTTTAAGTTCAATATAGAGATACATACAGCAGGATTTGGAATAGGAAGATTCGTAAAGCACATGACTGTTCACTATCAAAAAAATGGGTCTCAAAAAGAGGAAAAAATTCCGTTTAATTTTGAAGGTACTATAATTCAAAAAAGTTAAGTTATGGGCGGATATGGTAAAGTAAGGCATTTACAATGCGAGGATAAAAGGAAGTCCTTATTTTCTATGTTGCAGGCATCTTGTGACGATCTCCCCGATTATTCTGCCGGAGACATTCTCTATGCCGTACTTAGATCTTTTGCAAAGAAAAGAGGATTGTCTGTTTCTTTTTTAAGGACGTTGACAGACAGCGAGCTTTTTGAAGTGGCTGATTATAATTTATCAATGGAGTTGATGGACGTTATTATTTACGATAAAAAGGTTCTTGATAATGAAGAAGATTGATTTTGATTCAGATATAAAGCATCTTATTTCTTATTACAACCATCTACTGTCTGCGCAAGATAAGGTGGGAGAGGAGATGGAAGATCTAACTAAGGATATTATTAGGAAGAAGGATGAGGAAAACAACATAGAGTTAGAAGACTTTATTGATTTGGAGGAAAAGTCGTTTATGACCAACTTGTATCAACAAGAGATGCTGAAAGTATCTTCTTCTATAAAGGCAGTTTACAGGTTATCTATTAATGCCGGTCATGATCTTAACATAGATGATGACAGCAAGAAGGTTCTTGACAGGATAGTAAACGACGGAGAATCAGATTTTATTATGTACGTTGACAATAATACTGATTCTGTTATGTTCAAGGAAGAATCTGTTGAGGAAGGAATAAAAAACATGTGCAAGTATCGTGTTGATCCATCTTCTCTTGAAGACAGGTTTAATATGCTTAAGTCTCAGTATGAGTATTTTTTAAAAATAGTGAATAATGAAGGTAAGAAAGCCGACTAAAGATGATGTCTCTTACGTAGATCGGAAACTTCTTGTGCTAAGGGATCAGATAGATAAGGCAGAACGTTATCTATCTGAAAACCCTTGGGATAAAATAGAAGATTCCGATAAGAGGGAGAAAGAATTTAGGTTTCAAAAGAGCTTGTCTGATAGCTTAATGCAATGGACTGAATCTTATATTAAGATGTGTGGGATAATGGATGTCTATAATCAGCTTGAGGCTGCCAAAAATAAGAAAAGCCTAAAAGGAGGACAAACAGTATCAGGTATTCAGTCTTTTGTTAAGAATGAGGCTAAGAGCAAGCTCGATAAGTAGTTTTGTCATGAATTTTGATAGCAAAGAACTTTATATAAATATGGGTAACGATATCCCGTTATGGAATGACCTTTATTCTTATGAAGAGCAAGACGATGATGTCAAGCAATTCTGGGAGAATGAGGCTATGAAACTCCTTAACGGTGTTACCATAAATGGTGTATTTATCCATCCTTGGCTATACTGGCATATCAATTTCTGGAAGATGATGATTGACGTAGGAGATGATCGTATTCCTGGAAATTCTCAGCTTCGTGATAATGAATGGATGTTTGCCGAATTTCTAAAGCAGGCGGAAGAAGAGAATAAAGGAATATTCATGTTCGGGTGCCGTCGTTTTGGGAAAGCCCTTCTTGATTCTGAGATACTTTATCTTGAGGACCGGGAAAAGATGATAGGAAATATTGTTGTAGGGGATAAGATATATGACGATAAAGGGAATTTGGTAGAGGTTGTAGGTGTCTACCCTCAAGGGAAAGTAACCACCTACAGAGTTGTGTTCGAAGACGGTCGTAACGTTATTTGTTGCGGAAATCACCAATGGCGTGTCAATCATGGCGGAAAATGGCATGTTAGGAGTCTTAGAGCCATAGCCGGATTAGATTATAAGAGTATGTCTATTCCAGTAGGTGAGGCCCTGAACTACCCTACGGCAAAGCTGCCGGTTTCGCCGTCAGCCTACGCCTCGATGCTGGCGGCTTATCTCAGTGGCTATGGAGGGGATATGTTTTTTGATAAATACGTTTGTAAGAAGTTTTTAAGATCATCCATAGATCAAAAGAAAGATTTTATAGAAAACTTCATTCGTTCTTTCAGAAACGTAGTAACCGGAGAAGAAGAGCTTACGTTGTCTCATATTGACATGGATGTCATAAATTTTGTACAACGTATGTTTTGGGCTTCAGGTTGGTATGCTAAATTGGAGGGAAATAAACTTATACTATCAAGGAATCGTAAGGAATTAAAAATAAGATCCATATCGATATACGGAAAGGAGCATGCCACTTGTATAACCGTTGATAATGACTCTCATTTATTTTTGACCACCAATTACATCGTTACTCATAATACGGCCATAATGAGCTCGTTTTTGGCTCGTAATGCTACAATGACATACAATTTGACGCATAATGTTATTGGGTCAAGCAAGGAGGACCTTATGAGTCTTGGTGAGTATCTTGAGTTTGGTCTTGATAATATACATCCTTATCTAAGAATAAATAGAACAGGTAATGATTGGTTTAAAGAGGTTATTATGGGTACTAAAACGGTGAATAACATTCGTGATGTTCATGCTCGTATTCGTATTACCAATATTGATAGCGGTAAAGCCGGTGCCTCTCTTAAGACCGCATCTGGAACACCATATACATCTATTTATGATGAGGTAGGTAAATTTCCATTTTTAGCAGCATACTTACAAGGCCGTCCTGCCCATATGATGCACGGTCGAATGAGGGGGATGATGATATGTTCCGGTACGGGCGGCAACGTTGAAAAGTCTCAAGATGCTCAAAAAGTGATGAATAACCCTGCTGAATACGGGTTTATTGTCATGAATTATGATCTGCTTAATAAACGTTGTTTAAAACCAACTTGGCGTATTAGTCAATCCGGTTGTTTTGTTCCTGCTCAGATGTCTCATGCTTATGATAAGGAAACAACAACCTTAGATAAGTACCTTGGAATAGAGAAAGCTACAGGTCTTAAGAAAATAGACATTCAGGTATCAAAATTTGATGATAATACTAAGAAGATAAAATCACGTCTTGATGAACTTGTCAAAAAGGATAGAGCTTTATACGTCCAGGAACGAATGGCATTCCCTTTGTCTATAGATGATTGTTTCCTTAATACGAATGTAAATAGGTTTCCTGTTGAGGACGCCCTGAAGCATAAGAATAGACTTTTGGAAGAAGGAAGACCAGGAAAAACAGTAGATATATATCAGACTGACGGAATGAGGATGGGTTACCATTTTAGTGATAAACAGCTTGTTGATTATCCGTTCCAAGGTGGGAACATAGATGCTCCTATTGTTATATACGAAGACCCACCAGAAGATGGAGGTGTTTTTGATTTCACATATGTGAGTGGATGTTTGCTTCCAGGAGAGAAGGTATTAACAGATAAAGGATGGAAATGTGTCGAAGATGTAAAATATGAAGATAGGCTTGTAAATAAAGATGGGGAATATGTTTCTATTTATAAAAGACTATTATATAATAAGATAGATGAAGACGTATATGATGTTAAAATGTATAATGGAGTTTCAATAACACGTTTTACAAAAGAGCATCCATTATATGTTAGTGACAATAAACTTAAAAATGGTAAAATAATATGTGAGGATTTATTTAGCTTTGATTTTGTTAAAGTAGCTGATGTAAAGAGTGGAATGTGGATTAAATATCCGAATGTTTACAGAAAGGAGATATATCCTTGTAAAGAATTATTCCCTTATGTAATGTCTGATGATTTATGGTATTTAATAGGAGCTTGGATAGGTAATGGTCATTCAAGGATAGATAAATATCATGTAGGTATATATATAAGTACTCATAAAAATAATGATAAGTTTATAAAGAAGATAGATGATATATGTAAATCCTGTTTTGGTAAATATACTAATAAAAGATTCAGGGATAATAGTTGTGAGATATTTTGCGGTGTAAAGGAGTTTGCGATATGGATGGATTCTACATTTGGGAAATATGCTAATGGAAAATTTATACCGGAATGGGTCAAGTATATACCTCATGAATATAAGGCCTCTTTTTTGTGTGGATATCTTGATACGGATGGTTGTTGTTATGCCGTTAATGGTAAGAAATTATATACTATCGAATACACAAGTTGTAATTTAAAATTATTAGAGAGTGTACAGGACATTTTGTTTTCAATAGGAATAGTTTCTAACATAAAAATTAATAAAAATGATAGATCTGATGTCATTCAAGGTCATTTTAAGAAAAGTAATTGTTTGTATTATTTATCTTTTGGTACAAATGGTATATTGAAATTACTATCATTTTGTATAAATAGTGTTAAGCTTGATGGCATTATTATTCCGGATAAAATAATCAAGGCTAAGAAAAAGGGTTGTTTTATAAGCAATGATGGTGATTATATTTATATAAGGATTAAAAGTATAGAGAAGAGATTGTATTCTGGTCCTGTGTATAATTTCGATTGTGATACGCATACTTATTTGTGTCATCACATAACTACCCATAATTGCGACCCCTATAAATCTGACAAGGCTGATACTGATTCTGTTGGTTCGTTTTATGTACTTAAAAGATATGTAAAAATCAACGATCCGTTCGCTTATTGTATAGTAGCATCATACGCATCACGTCCTCCATCTTCCGATGATTTTTGTAGGAATTGTGAAATACTTCAAGAAGCGTATGGGGCCAAGTGTCTTATGGAGAATGCCGACCGAATGTATGAACTGTATCTTACGAGACGAAATAAGCAACTTATGTTGTTGGAAGACGGTGAACGTCTTGCCGGCAAGATTATCCGTGCTGGCGCCCGTCAGAACAACAAGCTTGGTTTGGCTCCTACGGTTCCCAATCAGCGAATGCTTTTCAATACCGTTATTCAATATTGCTGGGAGGATGTTGTTGTTGGGTATGATGATGATGGTAATGAAATAACACAGAAAGGTATTTACCGTATTCCTGATATAGAGCTTCTTGATGAGATCATAGCCTTCGGTCCTGGGGTCAACACCGACCGTATCATAGCCTTCGGCCACGCTCTTCTTCTGGCTAAGTATTATGATGATATGGGTTACATGCCTGAAAGTACGACTCAGAAGGAGAATCAAAAGAAGAGAGAGCGCAAGAAGATAGAACAGGTCAAAGGATTTACGGTAAGAAGACATAACCCTTATAAAATGAGGTGACGAGAACAAATTCCTTATCTTTGTGAAAAATAGGATAATAGGATGGAATATTTCAATAGAGATCAGGCTTTTCCGGCCAGAGGAGTATTTTCAGGTTTGCCGGTACAGGCGATACCTACCAAGAGAAAAACCAAGGAGTGGTTTAAAGCCACTATGGATTCTCTTGAATTGATTGGTTTGAAGCAGCTTGATGAGAACCAGAAGTTCAAGGATTTTTATAGAATGATGGAAGGTAAGTTATCCTTTATGGAGCTGAAAGACGTAATTCCTTATCTTAAGGATGTTCAGTCTATAAGGGACAATGTAAATATTCCATCATTCTTACGTCATTATGATATAATAGGTACGATCGTAAACGCTTTTGTAGGATGGTTGGGCAACCTTTCTGACAAGTATAATGTAGTTGGATTGGACGAATCTGAAGTGAATCAGTATTCTGCCACGAAGGAGAATCTCCTTCATAATTACATTAAAGAGGAATTGGACAGAAGGGTTAGGCAAGAGTTATTAAATAGAGGATTGGATCCGGATTATAATAATTTTGCCAGCGAAGAAGAAAAGCAGGCTTATGCTCAGCAGATACAAGAGGTGAAAGCATCTATGACCCCTCCTGAGATAGAGAACTTCATGAATACAAAATGGAAGACTGCTGAGGTTATATGGGGTTCTCATACGCTTGAAGCAGACAGGGGGCGTTTTTACATGGATGAGATAGACACCGAGAATTTCATTGACTATCTTCTTACCGGTCGTTGCTTTAGAAATTATCATGTAGGATACGACTATTATAAGCCGGAGAGGTGGTCTCCGTTGAATACGTTTTATTCTAAGACATTAGATAGCAAGTATCCTCAATATGGGGATTATATTGGTCGTGTTCATTATTATACTGCCAATGATATTATAGTAAGGTGGGGGCATCTTCTTACGGCAAAAGACAAGCAAAAGCTTATAGGAGGTGCTGATAATTTCAATGGCACTTATAACAATGGTGATAATGGAAGCTATGTAAGTTTATCCAAATCGGCGAGTGTAGGGATGTTATATCAGAATAAGGTAATACCTTGGAAAGGATATAATGATTATGCTTCTATAAAAGCTTATGAGGATTATTACGGTATTCCAGCCGGTACATATACCGGATACGATAGTAATGGCAACGAATATCACAGAACCAGATTCATGCCAAATTTAGAGCATGGTAATTATTATAACCGCGCCCAGAGTTTGAGCGACGAGCATGTTCGTAGTGATTTGTATCAGGTAACTGAATCATATTGGGTATCCCCGGCTCAGGTGTATGTAATTACCTACCAAACTGAAACCGGATTAGTAACTACTGAAATGGTAACCGACGAGCTTCTTCAAGACTTTTTACAGGAAAATGGTATTAAGAAAATTACCAGGACCATGAGTAAGGGAATGGAGAACCCGGAGATTAATACCTATTTCGTAGATTACGTTCCACAGGTAAGGTACGGGGTTAAGATCAGTGGAGGTGCCCTCGCTCAGGACAACCTGTATCTGGATGGAGAACCTATCGATCACCAGATAAAAGGGGATAGCAACATCTATGACTTTGTTCTACCCGTTGCCGGATATATCGGTACTTCTATGGCGAACAGGATTCAGCCATATCAAATATTTTATAATTTCTCCATAAATCAGATAAATAATATTCTTGAAAAGGAGATCGGTAAATTCTTCTTAGGAGATATAAATCTGGTTCCAAGTGAATACAAGGATTTGGGTGAAGATGTGGCTGATATATGGGCAAACCTTCTTGATGTAGCTAAGTCTGTAGGTGCTCTTACATTAGATACCTCATCTCAAAACACGAAAGGTGGTGTTCCTTTCAACCAGTTTGCTGTCTATGATTTGTCGCAGACAGAGCAGCTTAAAACAAGGATGGAGCTTGCTGAATGGTCGAGGATGAAGTGTTTTGAAATGGTTGGTATCACTCCTCAAGTAATTAACGGCCCCAACAGGTATGAGACTGCCACTGGGGTCCAGCAGGGCGTTACAGCATCTATGTTACAAACACAGATATACTTTGATAACTTCGGTTACTTCAAGAAACGCGCTCTTGATCTTCATCTGGCTGTCGCTCAACAATGCCAGGAAGAAGGAAAGGATATTTCTGTAATGTACACAAAAAGTGATTTAACCAGAGCATTCTTATCTATAGGAACCGACGGTCTTAGTCTAAGGCATCTTGGTGTTCAGGCATTATCTAATTCCAAGAAAAGGGATGAGCTTGAGAAATTTAAAACTTTCATGTTGCAGCTAAATACAGCCGGAGGCGATATTTACGATCTTGCATCTATCTTCACATCAGATTCTATGGTAGAACTTATACAGAATGCAAGGAATACTCGCGCATACAACGAGCGTCAGATGCAGCAGCAACAACAGAATCAGATGCAGCTTAACCAGCAACAGATACAAGCTGAAGCTGCTGAGAAGGATAAGCAACGTCAGCATGAACTTGCTTTGGAAGACAAGAAAGGTCAATACAGGATACTTCAAGAGAAGATCCAGGCGGCAGGCAGGGCGGCAGACGCCAAGAGCGACGCCACCTCCCTCAACTTCCTGGCTTCTGTTTCAGATCAGACCGTAAGGCAGGCTGATATAGAAAGTAAGGAAAGGATAGAGGATAAGAAAATTGAAAACGATTCCAAACTTCATGATGATGAAATGAGAATGAAAATGGAAGAGTTAAAATTAAAATCCAAAGAGCTTGCTCAACGAGCGAGGGAAGATGCCACCAAAAGGTATGTAGCCGGAATCAATAAGAATTAAGGATTAAATATCCCCAAATTTCATTAGAAAATCTCTAATAAAATTTGGGGATATTTAATTTTTAGTGAAGATTAAACACTTATAAGTTTTTTATCTGAAATATAGGTATTTAAATATTTTTGCAGTATGGGAAAATTAGAAAAAAATGGAATAGTAGAATTGGACGATATTTTTAGTATCGGTCCAGTTGATGATGTTTATAATAGGGAAGAAGATATTCTGCCTATTAATGGTAATGAACCGGCTAAAAAAGATGAGAAGCCTGTAGAAGAAGGTTCTCAAATTAAAGAAGAGCCGGTTGTTGATCCTACTCCTGATCCTAAAGAGGATAAAAAAGGAGAAGAGAATGTAGTTGATGTTAATCAGGATCAGGTAGAGACCCCGGTTATCAATTACAGAAAAGTATTGGATGCCCTTTCTTCAAGAGGAATCATTCCCGATTTGAAAGATGTGGTGTTTAGCGGTGAAAACGGCGAAGAGATTACTATCAATGATCTTGATTTTAGTAAAGAAGATTCGTTGTGTGACATACTATCTACAGTCCTTGAAAGCCAGAAAGAGGACATTGTTAAGGATAAGATAGATGTTACTTCTGTTTCTGATATTACTAAGAAGCTTATCCAGGCTGATAAGGCCGGCGCGAATATCGTTGATATTCTTAAGCAATATGATACGAATGTCGCTCCTATAGAAAAGCTTGACATTGAAAACAAAGCAGATCAGATTAAGATCGTTCGCCATTATGTTGATCTTCTTGGGTTGCCTAAAGATGAAGCTGATGAGTTTTTCAAAGGCATTATCAATAAAGGAGAAGAGTATGTTGAAGCAAAGGCTATAAAGTATAAAGCTGAGCTTGATAAGAGAATGGATGATATTATCCAGCAACGTACTAAAGAGGCTGCCGAAAAGAAGGCGAAGGATGCAGAAGATTTTAGAAGGTATAAGAAAGACCTTAAGTCTTCTATCCAGGCAAAGTATCAGCTAAATGACACTATGGTATCTAAAGCTCTTGATTTTGCCCTAAAACCTTCTGAATCGAATCCCGGAATTACCAAAGCATTTAATAGGGTAAGGGAGATGATGATGAATCCGGAAGAAGCGCCAGATTTGATTATGTTTCTTATGAACCCAGGAGAGTTCATAAAACAGAAGTCGAATCAAGCTGTAGTTGATGAGAAAAAGAAAATTTATAAGCTCATCAGCCATACAAATAAAGACAAGAGGGTGGCTCCGGTAGATGATAAAGGTGATCAAGTTCAAGGTGTGAAGTTCGATGAAATCAGTATAGATTAAAAATTAAAACATTTTTTCGTTCATGGCTAATGTACTTTTAACAAAAAATTTCCCGGCCACCATGAATGGTGACACGGTGATTGGATATACCGACGCTAAAGTCGTTAAGCAAAGTATCGTAGAACACGATCTTAGCTCTTTAGAAGATTGGTACTACGAAGATCCGGATAAGAACCATCTGGGTATGCTTGAGTTGTTTTCTAACATTACAAACTATCCTCTGCCTATGTATATGGGTATGATTAAACAGGATGCTACTATTACCGTAAATGGTATCAATGGTTCATTCCGTTATGATCTTCCGGTATCAGAAACGTATGAGGTGGTTACAGTAGAAGACACGTCTTTGAAATATGCAAAACCCGGTATTGATGAAAGCTTCTTCGAAATTGTGTTGAATGCACAATTTAAACAAGGAGATGTTATTACTTACGATGTGATTAACGGTTGCCAGGCTCTTATCTCTACAGAGCGTCCTCCTAAACAAGAAGGTGAAAACTGGAGATACTGGTGTAAGCTGTGGGGTCGTTCTCGTGCTAAATACTTCCCGAAAGACATGCTTCGTGCCGGTATTAAATACTGGAAGGTAACAAACGTTCTTGGTGAGTTCTCTACTCAGTTCTCTGGTGTAGGAGGTGCTTCTAAGGCCGGTTCTATGACTTGTGAATTTACGCTTGGTGGACACCGTGGTGTTGAAGGTGAAACGACTATGTACGCTGGTATTAAGTCTTTGGCTTATGCGGACGAACGTACACAGAATTTCATCGACAAGGCTTACCAGAAAGTTCGTCAGCTTTCTGAAATCAGAGGAGGTGATGCAAGTTATGCTATCATCGGTTCTCGTCTTGGTGACGGAAGCATTGATATGCGTACAGCACGTGTAGCCAATACAGTGTCTTTGTTCTGCCTGGCTGAGTTGGCTAAGATGGAAGCATACGAACTTATGTTCATGCGTGGAGGTAGAGTCAAGGGTCATAATGGTGTTTTGATGAAAAACGAAGGCCTGTATCACCAATTGCGCCGTGGTTTCGTTATTTCCTACGCTCGTCCGGGTGGTATCAAGCGCGAACACTTCCTGGCTGCTGCTGACTATATTTTCCGTGGCCGTAGCGATATGCCGATTGAAAATCGTGTAATGAAATTCAAGGTAGGTGCTATGGCTTACAAGAATATCGTTGAGATTTTCCGTGATGAGTTCTTCTCTCAATTAGGCGCCTTAGCTCCGCTTATGGGTACAGAACGTATCATCAATAACCCGGTAACAGGATCAAATGATGCTCTTGAATTAGGAACTGTAAAGATCAAGGGCGTTACTATTCCGGGTATTGGTAAGGTCATTGTAGAACACGAACCTTCTTTGGATTACGTTGATATGGTAGATAGAAGCCAGTTGGTAGACGGTATGACTCCTATCACATCATATTCATGTATTATGGAAGACTTGACCGCTCCTGAATATTCCAATGCATTCGCCGGTATTCCTGCTTCATCCGAAGCTCGTATTGGTAATATCAACAGCAACGTATTCTACGTTAAGCCTGATATCGGTTCTATGTGGTGGGGTTACGAACAAGGTAGATGGTCATCCAGAGTATCGGCTCAAGAAATTGTATCCAGCCATCCTCGTATGTCAGAACAATTCTGGTGCCACTCTGTATCGGCTTGTTGGGTAAAAGATACCAGCCGGTTCGTAACAATTGAATTGTTACCAAGTTCTTTGTGATCATAACTTTTAATATTAACTTGCGGTCGGCTTTAAAACCGGCCGCAAATTTTGTTTTCATAGGATATATAAAAGATGGGAAAAAAGATTTTTGAAGAAAGCCATGAGTCTAAGAAACTGCTGGCTACCGTAGGAGGAATGAAGATATATTCCGACTCTATTTATGTTATAACAGGTAAGATGGATGAAGAAGCTCCTTCCGGATATCAGGAAAGAGGCATTTCCAAGACTCCTTTCCCTGGGAACAAGACAGTATCTTGTTGTGGATGGGATAAGGATCTTAGGGTGTATGATACCGGTTTCTTCATCAATTCAGCATGTTATAAAGGTTACTCACTTGAAGACAAGAAGAATGAAATGGATATGCGTATTAAGAATATTCGGTATCCGTTTGAAGAAACTGTCAATGAGGACCTGGACCAAAAGAATTTCGATTTCTGGGATTCTTACAGAATTGACTTGTATGATGGTCGTTTGTTCTACACTAATGACGTTCGTGATTTATTTGAGCTGTATATAGCTATTTTGTCCAAGTCTCTTACTCCTAAAGAGGAAGATGGTAATCCGATGTATGTCGAATCTTATTATTGTGTAGAAGACAAGACTACGGCCGTAGATATCAGGAAACAACGTCAGATTGACAAGGCTGATATTTTATATGAGTTTATGAATAAGCTGAAAGGGTCAGAGGCTGAAAGGAAAAGCATCTACGATCTGCTTTTGTATCTTGACATCATATACAGCGTAGAGCTTGATCAGAGCATGGTTCAATACATATTCACTAATTGGATTGACGCCAAGAATACAAACGTTGACATGTATAAAGAAGCAAGCTCAAGGTTCTTATCTGACGACGAATCTTCCGAAGGGATGCAGGTGATTAAATTCCATCGTATGATCAGGGAAATGATCGAGGGCCTGGCTGTCACCGTCAACACCGACGGACTGTATCTGAATGGCGAGCTCCTGGGCGCCGACGCCATCTCTGCATCTATGGCTCTTGCTTCCAATAAGTCGATGTTAGAAACTAAGTCGCGTGTCCTGGAAGAGTATAACGCTTTAAAGAACAAGCATAAAAAAATAGAAGGCACTAAGTCTGACAAGAAGAAAAAGGAAGATGAGAAAGGTTTCGATGTTGATCAATACGCTGACAAAAAAGAATAATTTATGAAGATTGTTGATTGTTATCTCCGGGCCTTACAGAAGGCTGAAGAAAACATGACCAACGGTGGTATAAAACTTGACAAGGCACGTTTTGTTCAGCTTTTTAATGACGAACAAAACCGCCTTGTTCGTTATATCCTTGATAAGAAAAATGAAGAGAATATACGTTATATCCAAAAGTTGGTTGTGTATTCGAAAGAACTTGATGAGAGAGGAGATAAAGATAATCCGGAAAGCACTTTGTTTTCATTGCCTTCTGATTTCTTTTCTTTTTCAAACATATCAGGCGTATTTACCAAAGGTGAATGCACGGTCACTGATTTTACCATGTGGGAGGCTAAGAACGAAAATCCGCATGAGCTTCTTGCCGACTCTTTTAACAAACCTGATTTTGATTTTAGGGAAACATTCTATACAATAGGCGAAGATTCGGTAAGGGTGTATAAGTCTGGTTTTGATGTAGACACCGTTTACCTTACATATTACCGCTATCCGAAGGAAGTTGACATCGAAGGATATATTAAATCCGATGGTTCTAATTCAACCGATATAGATCCTGAATTAGATGATAAATTAATTGGTATTATCCTTAACATGATTGAAAAGCAATTTGCTTTGAATGAAAGCGAATACGGACGTTATCAAATAGATTCAAACAACGTCCAATCTCCTTTGTAGCAGAAGAAAGGCATATCCTAAATTAAAGATTATCAAAAAGCATTAAGAATTAATTAATTCATAATGCTTTTTGTTGCTTATATGACTATCACTATTTTTGAGACAGATAACAGAATATTAATTTTTAAAATATTATAAGGCTATGGCTATCCATAAACCGTATGACAGACACATTATCTGTCCTCCGCACGCTAAGTTGGCGGACGTAGATTCTTTGTTGCTTCAAGAAGGTCAGATCGCTATCTATGATTTGGATGGTGAGCAGACTAAAGATGGTTTGAAAGCGTTGAAAGATTTGAAAGGATATCGTAAGGACGAACAGCGTTTCCAGATCAGAATCGGACGTAATGAGATGGTTAACGACCGTGTATCTGATGATAAATCATTCTCTACACCTACGTTTGCTATTGATGAAATTATAGAAGTGTATGCTTCTGCTCCGAAGAGCAAAGAAATTAAAGTAGATGAGGTTATTTTCGGTTATAACGGAATTGACGACAGTACAGCTATTACAGCAAGAAAAGGCGATCGTATTCCTATCCATATTAAGCTGACAGGACGTTTGTTTGAGCTTCGTGGTTATCCGATGGGTGAGGTGAATATCGATGATTACATCATTTTCGAAAACTGTCCGGGTCGTGAGGATATGTGCTCAGAATGTGATCCTTGCGAAGATGTTGATATTTTGGCTGCTATTCTGAAAACAATCGAACGTATCAAGAATCAGCCGATTGCAGGTGGTGGCAAGGTAGGTGATTTTGTAGAAATCCATCCTATCCATTCTTGCAATGAAATGGAAAAAACTCCGGTGGAAACCGACATGAATTTCTATTGCATGGAAATGTGTGATACCGGTGATGCTTATGCCCTGGCTCAGCTTAAGGCTGCTTATCCTGGTTTGGATATCAAGAGAGTTGGACGTCATCTTTCTACATCTAAATATCAGGTGATGAAAGAAGGTGGTAAGCCTTCTGATTATACTCAAAAGCTGTCTTCTATCATGAAAGGCTGCGAAGAGTGCCCTGACGGATATACTAAGGTAGATGGCGGTTTGATTTATGCCGTAACGTTAGAGGATGATGGTGTTGATCAGTCCACTGTAGTAGAAAGCATTAAGAATGCCGTTAGTAGCACTGCCAAGAAAACAGCAGCCCAAGATGGCGGCGTAGGTATGTACACTGTGGCCGTAAGCAAGAAACTGACGAAGGCTGATATCGATGCATTTGTAGAAACTAATCCGACTGCCACAGTAACGTTCGTTGCTAAAACAGCAGATATGTGTAGCAATCCTACTGTTACTACCGTTAGCTGGGAAGCATGTGGTTCTTGTAAGATTTCGAAAGAAGCTTATGAAATCACGTTGCCGGATGATGAATGTGGTAACAGTGCTAAAGAAGAATTGCAGGCAGCATTCCCGTATCTGACAATCGAAGATTACGGTACACCTGGTGGATGTCAACACAAATTCAAAACAACGGTCGTTACTAACATGGTTTGCGACGAATGCGATAAAATTTTCAAAGACTTCTTCGTATCTAAAGCTCCCGAATCTTATCGTGGACGTAACTGGAAACGTTTGGGTGCCGTAGCAGGAGATCAGTCCATTATCGCCGATCCGATTCCTAAGAACTGCAAATGCGGTATCTTGTTCCGTGGTATTGACTACATGATTTCTCCGTCCGACTGTTTGATTGACCGTCTGACATTCCAAGAAGGATCTGTTCGTATTGCTGTAAATGGCGGTTATCCGGATGAACAGCGCGAGGCTATCAGCACGTACTTCAACCCGATCCATACCGAATACAAACAGCACTGGGCTCCGCGTACTCACCTCGGCGCTGAATTGCTGGATAAGGAACGCGAACAACGTATGTTCTTCGACTTCCGTAAGACTCACCAAGAACTTATGGAACGGATGTTTACCAACGAAGAAACCCGCTTAGACCTGTTGGCTCCGTATGCTGATTATTCAGTAACGTTGAAGCCGGCACGTTACTCTAACGGCTTCGGTAGGGTAATTGATGATCATATTACAGTACACTTCCATGTACCGTATGGCGCTCACGAAGGTATTCAAGACCTTATGGACTTGTTAGCTGCTTCGGCAAATATCAAGCCCTGCAAGATTTGATTTTCCTTTTTTCTATATATCCCAAGGGGGAGGAGGCTGGTCCTCCACCCCCTTTTTTGTAATAAAACAATTTGAAATAGATCGATTTCATATGAATGGCGTGGATTCTTTAGTCGGTGCCTTAGGTAGGGGCATTGACAAAATAACCAACATAGTTGGAAAATGGGGTTCCTCCCAACCGGTAGATGACAGCAAATCCGGTATAAAAATAGGGGACAAAATCTACCAAGTGGTTGTGTCCTTAAATGGCTGTTATTGGTATCTTGACGAAGAAGGTAAGAAGCATCCTGTTTCTGGTATTCCGGCCACAACCGAATGGGAGTGGATTAACATAGCTGAGAAAGTTATCAAAGATTTCAAAACCTGTTACCGTACACCTGGTGGAAAGGTCGAAGTATGGAGTTGGTATCTTCTTAACGATCAGATGGATGTTCTTAAAGAAACTCATAGAATTACCGACAGTACCGACATGGATAATCCGGTAGGTAAAGTTCTTACTAAAATACCGGACGAGTGGGTTATGATCGACTGCGATCTTCCTGATATGACAGAACGCGACATTACGTTCGTCAACAGATGTTATAAGACTCCGGATGGTAAGGTTGAAATAGAAGGATTGGAGGCCATAGATGATAAGATAAATATCAGGGAATCTATTTATACCGTTATTCAATCGACGGACGATAATTTCCCTGCCGGCCATGTTTTTAAACTAATTCCAGAGAATTGGGTTCGAATGGTTTGTGACTTTCCTGACATGACAGAACGAGACGTAACTTACGTTCTTGAATGTTACACTACTAAAAAAGGAAAAGTGCAAGTAGAAGGTTTGGTAGCCATAGATAACATCCTTGGAGCCAGGGAAGAGGTTTATACCGTTCTTCAGTCAACTGATCCTGATATTAAGGTAGGAACCGTGCTGGATTCCATTCCCGAAGATTGGGTGAGGATGGTCTGCGATTTTCCTGACATGACGGACCGGGAAATTGTTGAAGTAGACGAATGTTATAAGACTGATGGTGGTAAGGTCAATATAAAAGGTTATCAAGCTATTGATGCCGTTCTTGGTGTAAGGGAACAGTATTATTATATTGTTAAGACAACGGACGCCGCCTATCCTCAGTGGACGAGAATAGATAAGATACCTAACGAATGGACGAAAACCGAATGCGATTTTCCTGATCTTACAGAAAGACATATTATGTCCGTAGATGAATGTTATACTACTCCTGGTGGTAAAATACATCTTGGTGGATACAGGTCGGTAGATAGCATAATAGGCGTCCGGGACGAGTATCTTATTGTTTTAGAAACTACCGACCCTGATATACAAAGAGGCGCCACATTCAGCAAAATACAAGAAGGATGGCAGCGTATTGTTTGTGATTTCCCTGATGCTACTACATCCGACACGGAAATAGTAGAAAACTGTTATAAGACAGAAAAGGGCAAGGTTCAGATCCGGACATACATAACAATGGACGGATACGGAAATACGAGGGAATTAAGACATATGGTTCTTAAAACAACCGATCCTGATTACAATATCGGATCCAATATCGATCAGATACCGGTAGGGTGGTTAAGTATCGAGTGTGATTTTGCGTCTGCTACACAGCGCCATATAAGACAGGTGAAAAACTGCTACGTTTCTGATGCGGGGAGCATCTACGTTGAGGGAGAAATCGTTTACGACAATGACCTTGACGTGGACAAGATGGCGCTGACGGTCATGGAAAGCACTGACCCGGCGATAGCCGTAGGGACGGAGCTGGCGATTATTCCCTCTGGCTACGTGAGAACAGTTTGTAGATGTAATTGTTGCAACCACTAAATCTTATTGTCATGAGCTGTAACGAATATTTTTTAGTAACACTGGAGTCTAAACCGACTCCAGTCCGTCATAAATACACGAATTTAACAGACGAATGGTATGGTCCTGATGGTGTTAAGTACGAAGATCCTGATACGATAGCCAAAATCGAAGAACAAGCTACAGATAAGAATCGTATAGGGGATAACACTTTATATCAGAAACTTATTGAAATACATTCTCAAGGAGAGTCAATAAAATCAGACATCGGAGACATAGGTCAGGTATTAGATTACATAAATGGGGAGGAAGTGTAATGGGAACCATATCAGATAAGTTAATGAGGATCATAAATACCAAAGAGGATATAAGGCAAGCCCTTATATCCAAAGGGTATGATGTACCTACTTCAATACCTTTTAAGGAGTATGCGAAAATGATATTAGACCTGCCATGCAATGCAGATTCCTTCCCGGATATAGAAGGTATCGTAGCCAGATATTCCGCTTCTGGTCTCACTAATGAACAGATGGCTGCCAATCCCGTATGGGTTGATAAGACGGGTAATGGGCACGATATACAGTTGAAAAACTTCTCTTGGAAGGGTATGTCTGGAGTAGGTGGGTATGAAATGAATTTCAATTTATGGAGAAACAATGTTTCAAGCATTCCAGATATTTCTATGTCTACGACGACTACCTCAGTTAGTGTAAGTGTTGGAAATTCTACTTATAACAACAATCTTATTTATATTCATATAAGTAATTGGGATATAAATAAGAATCACTGGTTAAAGGTCACATCTACTTATGAAGATGGAGATCTCGCCTTTATATTTTATAATGATAGCAATACTAAAAAGATTGGATTGCCAGCTAACGGCTATGTAAACATACTTGCATACCCTGAATTTAAAGGCAGTTATATGTATATCTCAACTATATCTAATAAGCAAGGCTCATTTACCATCGAACAACTACCTCTCTACCCCGGCGCACTTGTCTTTGACGGAGTAGACGATTATGGTGTTTGTGAGAATTTCCCTATTTTGACTAAGGAAAAGGGATATACGGTTGTGGCGTTGAGACAGTGGATTACAAGGGGAGAAGGAGCATTAGGATTAGTATCTAATGTAAAGAATTGGATCAATAATGGTGCCTTCTTGTTAGAATATAGAAATATACAAGCCGATCATCTTAATAAGCCTATATCTTTTGGAGCAATAGGGAGTGAAAATGATTTACCACACATCCTTACTTATCAGACATCTAAAAGTTATAATGGTGTTTTGATTACAACTGGTAATTTTGAAGGAACAGATGTGCTACATGTTGGGAAATTAGCTCCAACTAATGTAGGAACTTGTATTAACGCTGCTATCTGGGAACTTGTATTTCTCGACCACGATGCCACCGAAGAAGAGCTGACCAAGATCAAAGACTACTTCGTTAAAACCTATTCCTGGCTTTTCCCCGATCAAGCATGGACAGTGGTAGGCAAAACCAACGAGGACGAAGATCGTGCTACTATTGCCAACATTACGGGCAATGGTAATGATCTTGTACTGTCGAATTTTGGGTTTGCAGAAGGGAGTGGGTATGGGTTGTATGCTGAGAATTATGCTGGTGGTAGATGGGTTCAATCTACTGATAGAGCGGATTTAACTTGGACGAGTTATTCTGTAAATATAACTTCAGTTAAAGTTGCGTCTACACAGTTATATTATCAATCCTATCCTGAACAACCTTCTTTTACAGTTCCTTCTTATAAGATAAAAGTTTATGGACTGAAAGATGGTCAAACTCTATCCTATAAACAAGTAACTTCTGAAGGACAACAGATATACAAAATATCAGAAGATGGAATTTATACATTACCGTCTTTTTTATTTAAAGCAAATGGAGATTGGTATGGATTTACATTAGATAAAATACAAGAAACCTGTGATATCACCATAGAGCAAATCCCCGAATACGAAGGATACCTGGTTACTGATGGGGTGGATGATAAGATAGTTTCGTCAGTTTTTGGAATGGGTAAGGATTTTACGATTGTTGGGGATTGGAAGTTTATTGATAATAAAAAGAGTGGTACTGGTTTAGTAAAAGGGTCTAGTTTTTATATCTACAACACAATGATTGGACTTGATCTTTATATTAATTCAGGATCAGTAAAAAATAGTCTTGACGGAATTAAAAGTATTAATGCTGCATGTTCAGATGGTAGGGCCTATGATCGTAATTGGAATGAAATACTGGCAAATACAGGTAATGTAGTTGGTTCTGGTGGTACATTGGAGGTATCGAGTAGTGGTGGTAGGTTTGATCGAATAGCTTTTAAGAACCTTGCAATTTATCCAAGAATCCTCTCCAAAGACGACTGTATCAAAGCATACAACTATTTACAAACCCTAAAATCAAAGTAATATGAAATTTATTATCATACCAAAAGAAGTATATGATTCCGTATCTGAAGAAAAGAGACGTGAATTAGGAATAGGCAGCCCAAGAGCGAGCGTAGATGGCTCTAAAGTTATTTTACATGTAGAACATTATGACCTTCTATTTAAGTCTTTAGACATGCAGGCTGATGACGAACCTCAATACCCGTATCCGGTATATGACAGCCCTTCTTCTGAGTTTGAATCTGTTCTTTCATCTAAAGAATGGGTGTCTGATGTTAATGACGAGCGTCTTTGATCTTGTTATGGTTGGGGCAATTACTATATTTGTAAAAAGTTGAATAATTAAAGCGTGTGGTAGCGTTATCTACCATATAATCATCATGTTTCAGATAATAATAGGATGCGTTTTGGCTAATATCCTTACGATAGCAATCATCGGTTTAGCCCTGTATTTAGTGTATCGTAAAAACGAAGACCGTTTAAAGGCTTTGGATTCTAAGATTGATCAGAAGGTTGAGGACGTAAAAAACAAGGTTGGCGCGGTGATGGACATCGTAGACCAGATCAAGAAATTGTTGGATAAAATTAACAAGAAATAAAAAAAATGGCAGAAGTAGGTTATAACAGTAAATTCGAAGGTCAGGAGGTTGATTCCAGACTTGAGAATGTGGTGCAGGCCGTTCCTGGGACGGGCTCAGAGTCGGGCAAAGGAGGCCTTATCCCGGCTCCCCCTGCCGGAAGTCAAGACGGTAGCAAGACTCTTCTTAGTAATATGACATGGGGAGATCATGTAACAAAACAGTACATAGATGATGCTGTTTCGGCAGCAGGGTGGAAGAAGCAGATTGTTAGCAAACTTCCTACTGTTGAAGAAGCGAAAGATAATGTCATGTATCTCGTAAAAGACGATGTGGCATCTACAGAAACTAAAAACGTGTATAACGAATATATTTTGGTTACTGAAGAAGGTGGTGGCAAGGTGCTTGAATCGCTTGGTATGGTAAGTACCGGAGTAGATCCGACTTATCTTGATCTATCCATATTTCCCAGTACTTCTGGAACTCTTGATGAGGATTCGTATGCAAAAGTTCTGAATGCTTACAATAACAATATTACATTAGGTAAGTTTAGTTTTTATTATTTTTCTTTGGATTATTTTTTAGACAATGATAATTCTGAATTAAAAATAATAGCTGTTTTATTTAATAACACCAACTCAAAGGAAGACGTATCTGGATCTTATATAGATATTGAGATGGTAACTTATATTGTTGCCCAAGATAAGACATATAGGGCTATAGCTAATACGGCTACGTTGTTTAATACGATGTTGTCTTATTTGAAGTTTATGGCTAAGACTCCTAATATTGTCACAACATTAGCAAGTTTGCCAATAGATGCTCATAATATCATAGCCAACGTAGCTTCCGCTACGAACCTGTCTATGGCCGTATCTGCTGAGGATGTTGGGAGGGAATGGCAGGTGCGGGTCAACAACACTACCGGCACAGACATCACGCAGCCGCTTCCTACCTCTGGCCTGTTCCAGAGCATGTCAGGCAATAGCGTAGTAGTACCTAAAAAAAGTTTTATAGAATTAAGTATCTGGTATATTAATGATAAGTTAGTTATCAGAGTAGGTAAACAAGCTTAACAGAAAGGATAGAGTATGGTTTATGTAAATAAAAACGTAAAAGGTTTTTACTGGGAAGGATACGAGTTGGATTCCTCTTCTTACGAAGTAGGGTATTCTTACCAAGATTTCTTAGATGGTAAATGGGTTCAACTTGACTCCGATCAAGAAAAATTCCATCAAGACAATCCTGATGCGAGTGTGAAAGAAGTTATTGCCATGCAGCTTGACCCGGAGCCTCCTGGACCAACTGAAGAGGAGTTGCTTGCCAAGGCTAAGGATAAGAAAGTTTCTGAGGCCAGGGAATATGCTTATTCTGATGCTGTCCGCTCTTATAGCTTGGATGGTAAACAGATATGGTATAACAGTAGCATGAGGCAGAAGGTTAAAAACGATATTGATGTAGCAAAAGGAAGCGGGATATATACCGTATCCGTAGCAGATTCAGAATACGAGCTTGATATTGCTAATACGGCAATGAATGAAATGCATGTATATGAATCTGAGTGCAACGATCGTACTGCTGCTATAGAAAAGGAAATAGCTTCTAAAACCGATAGGAGCGAAGTTGAGTCTATGAAAGTAGATGAAGGTTATCCTGAGAAGTTGGTAAGGACAAAGGATCAGATCATAGAAAAAAATAAGATCCTTGAAGCCAATGATCCGGAGAAGGCTACAGCTATGTACATGAGGGCGATGATCAACACGCCGGCTATGTTGGAAAATACCGACCAGAATCTTGCTCTTAAGATAAAGGGATTGTACCCTATTTGGGACAAGGATGGAGTTTACGGAGACAAAGGTCTTCCTATGGGTACGGCTGTTGTAAAAGGGCAGCGTTTCCGTAGCAAAAACAAACCTTCGGATTTGGATTGGACCCTGTTTGAAGTAAGGCAAAATCACAATCTCCAAGCTGACTGGGTTCCTGGTCAGGGAGGTGGAGCCGAAAGTCTGTATATGGTTGTTCAAGAAAAGCATTCAGGTACGATAGACGATCCTATTCCTTGGGTATATAATTCTATTTTAGAGAATGGAAAGTATTACATTGACAAAGAAATTAAGTATCTTTGCATAAGAGATTCAGGCATCCCTTTGGCTTACGAGAATCTTTCTGATCTTGTATCAGCAGGATACGTGAGGGTTGTTTAGGTCGTAATTTGTTGTTAATGTTATGGATAACCCCTGTATATTTATTTATGCAGGGGTTTTTCTTTAATCCCGACTCTACTTATTTTTTATATCGGTAAGGTTCTGATTATCTTTGTGAAAAAGGTTAAGTTATGGAAAGAAGTGATATTATAAAAGAATTGAGTCAGTATTTTAGTATTGTTGAATTAGTTGGTCCTAAAGAATACGGTAGAGACAAAGATCTTTGCTGGAGGTATTTAAGAACTGAGTTGCTTCACACGATACTGGTTTTAAGGAAAGATATCTTGAAAACTCCGATGACGGTTAATACCTGGAAGTCGGGTGGAAGGTTTGATGAGCGTGGTTTTAGGAACAATATCTCGGATATAGTAAAATCCAAGACCGTATCAGGGTCTTTGTATATCAGTCCTCATATGCTTGGGGCAGCCATTGATTTTGATGCCAAGGGTATGACGGCAGAAGAGACAAGGAATAAAATAATTCAGTCGCAGGATTTACTTCCTTGTCCCATTAGATTAGAATCAGGTACCAATTGGGTCCATATTGACGTATATGACTCTCTTGGAAGTAGCAAGAAAGTAACTATGTTCTAATATGGCTTACAGATTTGTAGGAAGGATGAATTTAGAAAGTTTCTGGGCTTTTCTCATTTCCGGATTATCAGTATTGTGGATGAATTTCCAGGAGATTCACCACCTTATATATTCTATATTGTTTATATTAGCTATAAATCTTTTGTTAGCTACTATAAAAAGTATCAAACACTGCTATATCCAAAGAAAGAGAAAGAGGCCTTTTAAGATATTGACATGCATAAGCGAAATTGGAGTTTTGAAAATCCTTCTTGAGTTCGCGGCCTGCTCTTTCGGGTTGTTCACCATATCCGGAATGGATCTTATTATGTCTATGGGAGGGCATAAATCCCCAGAGTTTATAGACATGCTTCTTCAGTGGATTACGATATTCGCCTTAATATTATACGGCGGAATGGCATTCAAACGCCTCGGCGACCTTGCACCTGATTTGATGATAGTAAAAGGCGTTAAGTATTTCTTTAGCAAAGTAAGTTGGTGGCAGAAAGTTCCATTCGGAGAAGAGCTTAAAGAAGGTATTAACAACGGTGATATACAAGAACTTTTAGATGAAGATAAGGAGGGTAAAAGATGTGTTTGCAAAAAATGAGAGCCAGGCATGTGTTAGGAGTTCTTCTACTGTGTTTTATATCTTTCTTATTTGGTAAAACATGCAAGAAGAAAGAAATAATACACGATATAGAAATAGATACGGTAATAGATACCATTATCCAACCTGTTCCTGTTCCTCAGTATATAGTTGACGTAGGGGAGGTAGAAATACCTTTCCCTATGGATGCTATAGTTGAAAAAGATACGATAAAAGACACTGTTTATATCAATATTCCTATACAAAGAAAAACATACAACACAGATGATTATCGGGCTGTTATAAGCGGATACAGACCTAATTTGGATACGATGATCATCTACCACAAAAAAGAAATAATATACGAAAAGAGCCGGCGCTGGGGCATAGGACTGACGGCAGGGTATGGGGTCGGGCGCGAGGGCTTCTCCCCCTACTTAGGCGCTGGAATCTATTATCGGATATGGTGACAATCACCTCACCTTTTATTTAATGTCCAATAGTTTAAACTTTTATCACCTCATTTACTTATCTTTGTAGAAAAAGATAAGGTATGAACTATATCGATATTTTACCACAGATAAGAAATAACATTTTCTATGTCAGGATAGTAATGACCGACTATGATGTGGAAAATCAGATGGTTATTAGAATAGTAGCCAGAAGAAATGATGGCCTGTACAAGACGGAAGTAGTACAGTATCCAAATGAAGGAACTGATTATAACGGGGAAATCATTGTTCCTATGTTTGGTATGGCTAAGTCGTTGGTAGCCCAAATAGTAGGAGTCAAGATAAATGGTACCGAGGTACGTGTTAATAGCACTGAGGTAGAGGGAGCTGATATAACAGCCAGATACGATGATTCCCTTACCAGAATGGGATGGGAGGAGAGTATGAACAACATCCATCTTGATTTTGAGGTTATAAGCACCAACAACCCTAAAACGCTTCGCATAGCCGATCAGTCGGAATGGGGGATACTGGCAGACAGACCGGCTATTATAGAGATTGTGCCACCTGAAGATGAAAATAAGTATGTTTATTATCTTGGTAAGAATCAGTTGAATGTATTCAACAGTAAGACCCTTGGCATAAATCCAGGTCGCGGAAATGATTTTGAAAACCTAAAAGATGGTATATACGATATTACCATAAAAGGAAGTCCTTCCTCTTATTCATTTAACAGAAAGTATTTAAAAACAGATCTGATCCGTCTTAACATAGATAAGATATGGGCCAGGTCAACTGTGTTATGTGATCATGAGGATGATGACGTTATTGACAAAATAAAAGAAATAGAGTTTCTGCTGGCTGCGGCTGAAGCTAATATGAGATTAGGGAATTTTGAAAACGTAAAACAATTATACGAAAAAGCATCTAAATTGATTTACGTTCTCAATAATTGTGAAAATTGTGGTTGCAAAATGTAATTAATTAAATATAAATAAGTTATGGGATGTGGATGTGGAAGAAGTAATATTACTTCTGTTAATAGAAATAGGGCTATAAAGCCTCAGTCGAATACGACACCTAAAGCTGATTCTAATGCGGCTTGTATTCAGAAATACGATGAACTTGCTGTATTGGACAAGAAAATCATAGACCTTCATCGTAAGTTCAGGTTTGTAGGAGGTGTAAGTAAAAGGTATGCTGATATTCAAAAGCTGGTAAGAGGCTGGATTGTTAATTTGAAGAACGAGTGCCCGGATCCGGATGATCTTGCTACTTATTCTGAATACATAAATAAAGAATACGCCAGGTGTTTTACCGTGAAATGATATGGCAGCTACCGGAAGTACACAGCAAATTCTTTTCCCTTCATCTTACTTATGTGAGTGCGCTGATCGTTTTATAGCATGTAAGGCTGATCGGTATCTACAATATCATAAGTATAAGGTAGGTATTAAGCCTGATATGGATACGGTTCTTAAAATAGATCGTATGAGAAGAATCGTATGTGAAGGGGAATGCGGGTTGTGCCCGGACGAGATTCAGAAATTTAAAGAAGAACTTAATAAGATCTTGTCATGAAAAAGATGTATTACAACAAAGAATACAGAAAAGCTTTCAAGAAATCGGATTGTCTGGAAGATCTTGGTTCTGAAGAAACGTTTATCGTTCATGAGGCTGAATTTTGTTCGGATATAAGCCAGGATGATGCAGATAGGAAAGCGGAAGAGTTTGCGGAGAAAGAAGGTCCGTTGTATGCTAATAAAGTAGGTGGATGTTGCGAGGTATATTATAACACAAGACAGGAAGGGGATTTCTTTAAAAATGATTGTCCTGATGGTCAAAAACAAGAACAGCTCACACATCACGTGGTAGAGGCCGGGCGTGTATGGTCTAAGTTCAGTACCGAAATAGCCAACTACGAAGCTGCGAAGATTCTTGAGCAAGAAGGGCAGGCTGCCGCTAACGAATCTGGAGTATGTAAAACCGTTTATTACAACGAAGATCAACATGGTTGGTTTAGTAAACGTTGTAAGGAAGGATGGAAGGCTCCTGAGAAATACAGGAGGATATACGCCGGTACCGTAACGTCTTTCATTAGCGTTGATGATGCCAATGAAAAGGCTAAGAAGATACTGGAAGAAGAGGGCATGAAATGGGTTAATGAAAATACCAAATGCGAGCCTGTTGTTGATGAATGCAAATTTGATTTTTGAAAATGAGCAACGTAAAATTTAATCCGACAGAAGGTGAGAATGATAAACTGGTGTCGGTGTTTTCTGAAATAAATGAAGGTCTTGATACGACTTTGAATTACACTATTTCCGATGAGGGGAATAAGGCTAAGAAGAGCATCGTCGTTAATCAAGTTGGTAAAAGGGAAAAGTTTTTATCGAAGAAAGGGGAGGAATCTGAGCCTTTTGTTTTGTCTGATGGTAATACTTTCAACGTTCTTAAAGAAGGTGCTTCAGGATCGGCATCCGCTTGGGCTGAGGACCAGCTTCCTCCAGAAGCCACGGAATCAGTTGGCGACAAAAGCCTTCTCCCTTCTTGGGATTTTTACCTTATAGACATGACTCAAAATACCGGAGACAAAGTGCGTCCGGTAGGAAAGCTTCGTAAGAATAATCTCCTTAGATTTGAAAACGGAGATTTTGCTCCTACGGTGGGCATAACCGAGGAAATGAGAGCCGAATGCGATGTGGAACTGTATTTGGATAGCGGTCATAAAAATAAGTATTGTGATGCCGGAGCATTTGACGCTAAGGCTTTTTACGAAGAGTATGGTATTGGTCAAAAACTTTATAATGTATCAGGGTCAGAGGTAAGGATTTTAAGACCTTGGGAGACTACTTCAAAGAATTATAGCATATTCTTAGGATGTAGCAAGAGCCTGTATGTAGCTGATAAAGTAGTTGGAAAAAGTGGAAAAATATGGTCTGGGGTGTACGACGCAGACACGGTCCCTATGCTGGACGGACTTGACCTGCGCCAGACGTGCCCCGTGCTGCCTCCCACAGCCTTATCTCCTGGACCGGTATGTACAGTAGACTCCAAGGCAAGATCTTTCTTTTTCTTGTATGAAGGAGAAACAAATTGTAAATCCGGAGCCGGAGTTGGTAACGCCTGCACAATGTTTCTAAATGGAAGAACTTATCCGAGATGCAATGATGTAAATCAAATCAATATAGCTAAGTATTCGAGGGCTAATAACGTAGATCCTGAATCTTCTTATCCTTTTTCTGAAGGTGGTTTTTTGACCTTGAATGCCTATATCATATACCTTGAAATGCTGTACGGTACTAAATACTTGGTTAATCCAGATACTTTTGGGGGTGGGATATCGAGCAACAATGGAATAGGTAATGATGTTAATTATAGGAAATATGGAGGGGTAAAATATCGTAAAAAAGGAGAAGAGATCTGGTTGTATGGCGCATGGGCTACAAATTCTCCTATTATCCATTATGAACCTACTAAAAAAACTCATTTCTCTTACCTCATAAATTCAGAGTATCCTAAAGAACAGTGCATGGAAAGTCAGATGGCGGCTTCTTTTGCATTTGAAACAGGCGTAGAAGAAGGATCAGAGTTTGATTTTTATGGAGGAAAATACTGGTATAAGAACGTCCAGGGAGCCAAGAGTATGGCTGAAGGTCATATGAATGTTATTGTGTTTAAGGAAATGACTGGTACCATATCGGCCTTAAACGAAAATGACGAACCAGCAGAATTTGATTTGGAAGTTATTTTAAGGATGTCTTTGTACGATGGTATGAATTTGTCTGGAGACGTCTTTAGGTATTGCGGAGGAGGATACGAACAGGTAGGAACTTGTTTAAATGATCCTAATGTCACTCAAATAGGTAATACTATTGATATTTATATAGAGCCAGATCAAAAGAAATGGACATATGAGAAAAGGTCTACTATAAATAATGGTGAGGTTTTTAATTTTGAATCTAAATATAAAAAGATAGCAACTACCCAAAATTTAGGAAATAGTTCTGCTTTACACCGTATTCCTTATACCGGATGGAAGGATAAAAAAGGGGGAAGTACCGGAACAGGAGAATGTTTTTATACATGGGACAATTGCTACTGGGCTTCATCTGTCGGTATAAAGTCCAGAGTGGCTGCTCGTTTCGGCGGTAATGCTACCAATGGCGTTTGCTCGCCTCGTAATCTGTATGCGATTTTCGCCGCTTCTACTACGAATCGCTCCCTTTGCGGCCTTGCCCAGTTGTTATTAGACGTCAGTCAACCGCAGGTTTGATGGGTGCAACCCATTGATGGCGCAGCCATCATAAGCGCAGCGCTAAGGCGCAGCCTTATATACTATATCACGGCGCAGCCGTATCTTGTTAATATAATATTTTATAGCTACAAAACAAAAATTTAAAATATTTAATACAAATTGTTTTGTAGCTATAAAATATTATACATATATTTGCAATGTCATTAGACAACAGAGGTAGTTAACATTATAAACAATAAAAATCTATTCAATGAAATCCGTTAGTCTGCTAACAAGTCTTACATTGGGATCTGACCTCTGAAATAGCAAATAACGGTTGAGAAATAGGTTAAAAAGAATTGGCTGCTCGTTTCGGCGGTAATGCGAACAATGGCAATTGCTCGCCTCGTAATCTGAATGCGAATAACGCCGCTTCTAATACGAATCGCAACAATTGCGGCCTTGCCCTGTGTGGGCTAAAAAATTGGGTATATTCTTTTTAATCTTTCCCAGGAGTGGAGAATCAATAAAAGACAAGCGTATGAGGTTATATGATAAAAATATGATAGAGATGCGCGACGGTCGTAAGCCCGTCATTAGCCCACAACTGAAATCAGTTTCAAACTATATAGATGTAAGTTTGGATGATATTAGAGAAGCATGCGAAGCAGCATTTAAAAACCATTCTAAAAAGAATGATGTTGTTAATTTTAATTCTGATTTTGATGGTAATTCGTTAAAATTGTATGAATGGTATTTAGATGGTACTTATGTTAGCAAAATCAAATATCGCAAACTTGTAAAAGAATGATGTTGTTAATTTTAATTCTGATTTTGATGGTAATTCGTTAAAATTGTATGAATGGTATTTAGATGGTACTTATGTTAGCAAAATCAAATATCGCAAACTTGTAAAAGAAAACAAGAATGGTAAGGTTCGTGAAATAAACAGCCCGGATCTTACCACCAGAATCTATCAGCATCTTGTTTTAGTAAAGTTAGGTCCTTTGTATTATGAGAAGGATAATATGAATGGTCTTAATTGTAAGCCTGGATTTGGCATAACAGCATCGTCTAAATCAAGGTCTCTTATTAAAAAGATGAAGCACGTTTATTATGATAGACTTGATTTGAAGTATTGTTTGGTTATAGATCAACGTAAATGTTATAACCATGTAAAAGACAAAGTGTTTAGAAAAGTACTTAAGAACTTTATTTCAAACAAAAAGTTTATAGATTTTGTAATAGACGTAAGTTTCGTATCTGGAGAGCTACCTATAGGAACCCCTACAAGCCCTTTCATTCATTATCTCCTTATGAAAGATTTTGATGATCTTGCAAAGAGAATAGCTCCTTTTTCATTGAGATATGCCGACGATAATTTCCTTGCTTTCTATACTAAGGAGGATGCTAATACTGCCAAATGGAGGATTAAGAATTATTGGTGGTATGAGCTTAAGATAAGATCTAAAAGGCATACTTGTATTATAACAGACATGGATAGACCTCTTGATTTTTGCGGGTATGTTTTCCACCGTAATAACAAAGGCGTATCTGAACACAATAAAGGTTATGTGACAATAAGGAAGAGGGTAGCCAAAGACGCGAAGAAGTGTATTACAAATGAAAGCTGGTCTTCTTACTTCGGTCTTTTAAAACACTGTGACAGTTATTCATTAATGTCAAAAATAGAAAATATCATGAAATTACGAGATTTAACAAGCACGATTCGTATTGATAAGAAAATGGATGCGGACAGCATCGATGTCAAGAACCTTGAAGGTATTGTATTTGATATCGTGAACTACGAAATACGAAGCAATAACAAGAATGAACCAAACTGGATAAAGTGCTTGATAGGTATTCCTGAAACCAATAAAGAAGGGATTCCTACTGGCAGGAAACTCGCAAGGGAATTTCATGGTAATTATCAAGGTATAGTAAATTTTATTTCAAAATGTGAACTTACTTATGGCAAAGATGCTATTCTCCCTATTACCGATGTAGAGATAGAAAACAGATGCGGATACGTTTTTAAAGGCAGCACTAACCGCTTGGAATACATTGATTGACTTCTTATTGTGATGGTGTGAATGAAAATTATTATCTTGCACCAAAAAAAAAGAAAGTCATGAATTGTAACACTTGTAAAGATGACAGACCTGATATTCTGAGATCTAATATCTGTATCGGGTCTGATCCGTGTAATGACTGTACGGACAATTGCGAAATTCTTCCAAAAGAATGCGATTGCCCGTATGGTCATTTAAGCGATCATTGCATTCATTATACAGGATGCAAGACATTCATATCCAAATTAACTCCAGGTATGCCTTATAATGAGGTTATGCATAATATAGAACTGGTTTTCGAAAACATAGATAAGTTTTTGGATAGGATGGTTGAAGAAAATACGCTTCTAAAACAAAGGGTTGAACAACTTGAAAAACAACTTCAAAATGGAAAAGAGTGCACAAATTGGTAAGGACTTAAGTGGTAAACACGTATATGTTCCACATGTGGACGAGACGCCGGTGCCATGCCCGGACGGATACACCTGCACGAACTGCGTGTACTGCGCTGACGACATCAACGCTGGCTACTTTAGTCTGGCTCAAAAATCTGATCTTACGGCTTTAATCAATGCAATGATATGCCGTATGGAATATCAGGATAGGGAAATAGAATTTTTAAAACAAAAAATAAATATTTTAAGTAACAATGGCAATAACAGGTAACGGTTGTTTTGGCAGTCATGGTGGGTGCGAACGCCCACATCATTGCAATATTCCTTCTTCTAACATATTCTATGATGGAGAAACTATAGAAGAAGCTGGTTTGTATCATGGTATGCCTTTAGACAGAGCTTTGGCTAATTTAGCTAAATACGTTTCAAGGGCTATTAACGTAAGTGGATCTGTCAATACAGAAGTGTTTGACGGTACTTCTCATGTGGTTCTCAAAAAAGATCCGGCAGAAATTCTGCTTGTATCTTATTGCGGGGGTGTCGTGCCTTCTGATATGTATAAAGTCCAGGGTCGTACTGTTAGGTTCTGCCGGGATATGTGTCAACAGGATGAATTTGCTGAAGTGAGGGTCGTGTACCGAGAAGAGGCAAATAGTTCTTATGGGTTCCATTGTTAATTTAGGAGGATGAGAAATGGCAGAAAAATGCAAAGGATTTATATGTGGGGGTAATCTCGTTGATGGCTCTGTGCCTTCTGATAAGTTAGATAAAGAAACCATTATCGAGCTTATTAAAGAGATTCTGAAAGAGGAAATGCACGAATCTTGGCTTAAGGAAATAATAGAAACCATACTTAAGGAATCCATTGATTCGGATTGGCTTCGTGAGTTCTTTAAAGAGGTTCTTAAAAAATATGCTAAAGAGGAATGGTTTAAGGACATTATCTGCGGCTTAGGATGTGTAGGTGTACAAGAGATATTCGACGTTATTCCTACTGACATAACATTTGAAGCTACAGGAGGTACGGCTACGGTTCAGGTGGTTGTCGATGATGGAGTTGAATGGGAGTTGACACTTTAAATTAGGGAGGATAATTATGTCGAGAGAGAAAATATATAAGATGGATGATGGTTCTTGGCTTACCTCGGACAAGAAGGAAGGTGTCGGTCGTGATAAAATGAATTTCGATGCTCCATCTTGGAAAGGAAGGGAAGATAGGATCACTATCCGAATTGTGAAAAAATCCGATACTGAAAGTATGAAAGCTATTACTTTCAGGCAAAAAGGCATTAAAATCACAGAAGTTTCGGTTAGCAGGCTGGAGTTCCCTATATCTGGTGGAGATAAGCAGATCCTTATTACTACCAACGCCGCTTCGATCAATGCCCTTATTATGGGTGAGAAAGATATAAAGGGTGTCATAAAAGCATTTACCACCGCTTCCGGTCTTAATATTGACGTCAATGATATTAGGCTTGATTATGGTTTCCCTGGTGATCCGGGTCTTGAAGACACGTTCCAGGTTTCGATGATTGTTTCCATGCCTGGCAATGAGGATGGGAATGAAGTTAATGAGAACATAACTATAAATGGTGTACTGATTCCTATTTATCAGCCTGGAAAGGTCGTTCCTTACATTAAATTGGATAAGGAATTTGAACAAATTGAGGGTGATGAAACAAGCACGCAGTTAAGTATAGAAAGTAATATAAAAGATTATGTTATTGAAATAGTTGAATGCGAGTCTGTGGATAAGGAGGAAATTCACCTGGACAAGGATGTTGTTAATCTTGATTCCGATGGATCACCGGAGGTAATCAACGTAAATACAAATCCCGAAAATTTAAGATGGAGGATCAGCGAATGAAAGTAGGTAATTGTTGGGCGAACATAGATAAGAAAGAAGGCAGTCTTAACAGTAAGGTTAATATTTACTTTGATGAAAATGATACTGGTGCCAACAGAAGTGTCAAGATAAGGGTGTCTTCCAGGGACGGTAGCGTATCTGAAGAATGTACGTTAGTTCATGAAAAAAAAGAACAGGTAGTTTATAGAAATAAAAGACAGTCAGCTCTTTTCACAAAAGAAGGATGTAATTCTGAGACAGAGAAAGGGGAAGAGCTTGAGTACGTTGTTGAGGCCGGAAAATACACATCTATCATATCTCAGTCTGATGCTGATGACAAGGCTATGAGAGACATTGAGCAAAATGGTCAGAACTGGGTTAATGAGCATGGTCGTTGTATAACCATATTATGGTACAATGTCAAGAAATCAAAGTCGTTTAGAAAGAACGACTGCGATCCTGATACCGAAGAAGGAAGTTTGGTTACGATGACGATCGAAGCCGGGCAGTTCTCTTCTTCCATAAGCCAAGAGGATGCTGACCGTAAGGCTGAAGCTGAGTTGAACGCCAAAGGTCAAGACTATGCTAATTCTCATGGTACTTGCAATACCATAAAATGGTACAACGACAGGAAATCCAAAATGTTCCAAAAGACAGATTGTGAGGTAACTGAAGTTGGATCTATGGTAGAGTATGTTGTAGAAGCCGGCCGTTTCTCTTCTTCTGTTTCTAAGGAAGATGCTAATCAGAAGGCTTTGGAAGCCTTGGAAGCTGAAGGTCCAGGGTATGCTAATGAGCATGGCACCTGTGAAACCAATTTATGGTATAACGTAGAGAAGTCGAAAGTATTTTATAAGAATGACTGCGAAGATGGGTTTATCGGAGCACCTTACACTTACACGGTAGAAGCCGGTAAATACACATCAGACGTAAGTCAAGAAGATGCTGATAAGAAAGCTCTTGATGATATAGAGAAAAACGGTCAGGGTCAGGCAAACCTGAATGGAGAATGCGTTACTGATCCAAACTATTTCGTTGGAAAGGCTTCGGCTCGTGTTCAGAAAAATGATTGCGATGCCGAATCTCAGACCGGAAGCTTTGTCGATTTAACTGAAAAGGATCTTGCTGGATATCCAGATGCTTTTGTGTCAAGAGAAAGCCAGGAAGCAGCTAACGCGCTCGCTCAGGCTGCTATGGAAGAACAGAAACAGGATCTTGCAAATAAGAAAGGCACTTGCATAGATAAAAACCAATTTGTTGGTGTATATAGCAAGGTATTCACAAAAGACAATTGCGACGGAGAAGGCGTAGGTTCGCAGGTAACAGTGGACCAAGATGATGTAATCGGTGGTCCTTTTACTTCATACGAAAGCCAGGAGGCGGCTAACGCGCTCGCTCAGGCTGCCGTCGAGCAGCAGGGCCAGGCCATAGCCAACCGGGACGGACATTGCACGTGGACTGGTAAATACAGTGAAGAATTTACCAAAAACGATTGTAATGAAGGTCAGGTAGGGTCTAAGATTACTGTAACCGAACAAGATGTTGTTGGTGCTCCTTTCACATCTACCGTGAGTCAAGATGATGCTAATAACAAGGCTAAAGCTGCTGTCAAAGAACAAGGACAGGCTATTGCTAACAGTAAGGGTAATTGTGAGAATATGACGGTCTATACCGGTCATTACAGCAAGAGATTCGTTCCTGAATGTGAAGCTTGCCATAAGGGTGTAGAAATGGAGGTTACGGCCGAAATGGTTAATGGTAGTCCTGTTACGTCTACAGAAAGCCAGGATGCGGCAGACGCAGAAGCTCGTAGGATCGTAGAAGAAGGAGGCCAGGCCTATGTTAATAAAAACGGCAACTGTACGCCACTTAGCACCGATCCTGTATGGGAAGACGTTGTTCCGGAAGAACTTAGATGTAATGAAGGTAAGTCTCAGAAAAAGCAACATGATACCAACGAATGTTCTGAAACCCACAATCAAGAACGTTGGGTAGATGGTGGGAACAAAGTTTGTAGCTGGACCGGTCATTACTCAGAAACGTTCCAAAAGAACGACTGTGAAATACCGGATTCAGGAACAGAAGTAGAGGTAAGTGAAGCTGATGTTGAAGGCAATCCTTTTACTTCTTTCGTAAGTCAAGAGGATGCTGATAATAAGGCTAAGGAAGCCGTTAAAGCTCAAGGGCAGAATATTGCCAACCAAAAAGGCAAATGTAGGTTCGTAGGCGTATATAGCAAGCAGTTTACAAAAGACAATTGCGGATCATGTCAGCATGGCGTTCCGATGAGCGTAACACAAGACATGGTGGGTGGACCGTTCTATTCTAATGAAAGCCAGGAAGAGGCAGATAGGTTGGCTCAGGAAGCCGTAGAAGCCCAAGGTCAGGCTTACGCTAACAAGAACGGGACATGTGAAACAGATAACACCGATCCTGTATGGGTAGATTCGGAACCGCTCGAAACCAAATGTGAAGGTGGTAAATCTTATAAAAAACAGGTTAATACCAACGAATGTTATGGTGGAGAAGATGAACGATGGGTAGAAGGTGGTGGAAAGGTTTGTACCTGGACCGGAACATATAGCAAGCAATTTACAAAACAGTGTGCTGACGGCGGTGTCGGATCTAAGGTTACCATAGATCAGGATGATGTAACCGGCGGTCCTTTTACGTCTATCGTAAGTCAGGAAGACGCAAATAGCAAGGCTCAGGCTGCCGTCGAACAGCAGGGTCAGGCCATAGCCAACCGGGACGGACATTGCACGTGGACTGGTAAGGCAAGTAAGGTCTTCACCAGAAACAATTGCGGAAGCTGTCAGCATGGTTCGTCTGTTACCGTAACCCAAGATGAAGTGGGTGGTCCATTTACGTCCAATATCAGTCAAGCTGATGCTAATAAGAAGGCTCAAAATGCTGTAAATTCCCAAGGTCAGGCAGTAGCTAATAAGAATGCTGATTGCTTGCCTGATAGCACAACACCTTCTTGGTCGGATACCGGAAGCACCCGTTGTGACGGGTGTACGTCTCAGAAGCAACAACGTGACACCAATCCATGCTCTTCTTCTTATAACAACACAAGATGGGTTAATGGAGGTGGAGAGTCTTGTACTGACTGGTCTTACTATGGAACAGGAGACTGCGTAGGTCATACTCGGTACAATGCTTATCGTGATAGTTGCTCTGGTGGCATAGATCGTCAATATTCTGTAAGTTGTAGGAATTGCTGTAATTGCGGATCTTACGGTTCTTGGCGAGAAAATGGATGTAAGAATGATCAAGTTAGATACGTTCGTTATGATGATTGTGGTCATGCCGACTTCAAATACGAATATGAAGTTGGAAAATGCGGATATGCGCCATATGTCTTTGAGTTTGTAAATGGAACAATTGGTAAAGTATGGTCTGGATCAGGTGAAGCACAAACTATACAATATACTATTACAAGTACCAAAAGTGGATCGTATATTGGATATAGTGTGCAATCTAAGCCTGATTGGTGTTCTGTAGATTATGGAGACCAGACATCTACGAGTATGCTTGCTAAAATTACTATGACAGCTAACTCTTCCTCTTCTTCTCGTTCCGGTACTATTACTTTCGTCCAAAATGAATCAGGGAAAACTGTTAACGTTGACATTACACAGGCTGTTGCAGTTACTTACGAATTTAGTACCAACCAAAGCACTTGGAATGCCGATGCAAATGGAGGTGCAAATAACTCATATTTATGTATTCAATTAAAAAGTAAAAAGAATGGAAGTAAGATAGGATACGCTGTATCATCTAAACCAAGTTGGGTTACAGAAGTTACAGAAAAACCATCAGGAGTAAGTTGTCCTGTTTTGTCAGGTTATGATTATTCATTTGTAATAATCTCATCCGCAAACAGCTCTTCATCTTCCAGAAGTGGCACTGTGACATTGAAGCAAAATGAGTCTGGGAAGACTGTTAACATAACAGTCAACCAAGAAGGCAAGGCTAAGCCTGTTCCGGCGCATATTACATTGAAAAACGGCTCTTGGGCTACCTATAAGAAGAATAATGTTTCTTATATCCCTGGTGCCGGCAAGTGTATTGCTGGATTCGAGTGGATTGGAGATGAAAATGGAGATATACGAATTTATACTTGTGATATTAAGGTAGTAGATTCCAGTTACCGTGAGATACCTGGAGCTACTATAAGCATTGGAACTACAACCCAGAGAATACAGCCTGGAAGCTCTTGTTCGTTTTTCCAAGCTGTAGCGGGAGGTATATTGGCAGGATATACTCATGTTGGAGATGAGAATAAGAATACTACATGGTTTATACGAACTATAAACGTATCCTATGATGGCAAATTGTATAAGAGTGCTACTGTAAGGCAATTTGAAAAAGCAGGTATTTCCAAGCGTGGTGGTATATTTAATGTCTATAATGAGTCACCTGCTTCTTACAACTTTATCGTAGATGGAGCTGAGTGCGGTGATGAGGGAGGAACTTTAAGATACTTTTATTCTCAGATGAATCTTAATCCAGCATAATTAACAAGGGAGGGGATTTAGTTCTCTCCCTTGAATGTTTTTTGGATTATATTATTTTGTTTTAAGTATTGTCCATTAGAATAAAAATGATTAATATTGCATATCATTCAATTTTAAAATTTTAGTATCATGGCTTGTAAAAAGAAAGCTCGTCAGGGTGGTGAAGTCGATAAGAAAGACAAACCTAAAATGCGTCAAGGCGGTAGCGTTGGAGGCAAGATGAAAAGAAAGAAGACGAGCACTAAAAAGTGATTGAAAACCAGGGGAAGGTGCTGATCACCTTCCCCATTTTAATAACATAACAACAATTTATTATGAGCAACAAGTTTATTAGCAAAGGACAAAGGAATGTCTGTGTGACGTTTGTAAAGTACTATCCTGTATTGATGCAGGTTATTATGTTAGCCAGCATTTTTGATGAGTTTTATCCTTTTAGTATCACTAATTGGCTGTATCCGATATTAGGTCATTCTCTATCATGGGACCTATTTCTCTTGGCTTTTTCAAGAATGTTCAGGTTTTGTATATGGCATAGGTTATTGATCTATAGCATGATTTTTAATATCTGTGTAGAATGGGTTACGGTTAATATAGAGATGCCTATTGAGCACAATATCGTAGTGTTGTCTGTTATGGCTGTTACTCTGTTGATAATCATTGCCTCTATTGTTTTAAGATTTAAAACAGGATGTTTTGAAAATGAAAGAAATTCTGACAGAGACGCTGCGTAAAAGCGGTGCGGCGGTATGCGATAAGATAAAGGAGATGTTTTTAAGCGGGGAATGCGATCATCTTACAGCCAACGATCTTGAGACATGGACGCAGCTTGCTAATCCGGCTAAGTATTATACCGGGGAAGAGGCTGTTTCTTATCTTAATGTAACTTCTAAGAAATTTTATGAATATCGGAAGGCTAAGTTAGTTCCTGATCCGGTTAAGATAAAAGGATTCCCTAAACCTTTATATACGAAAGTTATGTTGGATGATGCTATAAAAACCATATCCGGCATGAGTGAAAGAGATATTTATATGAGGATCTTGAATGCTAAATCAAGAGAATCAAGAGCAAAAGAAAGGAGGGGAGCATGATCACTAATGGTGAATTTGTATCAAGAGTCGTAAACGGTATTCATGCCCTTGACAAAGATTCGCATGTTAGTCGGAGATGGATATTGAATATCGGTAGAACTAAAGCCGAATCTTATACAGCACAGAGGTGGGATGACGGGACGTTACTTGGTGACCACCGGCTCCTAACTTACGTTACTTGCCTGGAGATGATTGAAGTTGATAAAATAGTTTGCTGCGATGCCGAATTTGCGTTATGTAATACTTTGATGCGGTCAAAGCATAAGCTTCCAGGACTTCTTTATTCTGCCCTTAGACCGGCTATTACTAAGGTGACTAACGTAGATAACACTATATTTTTTAAGTTCGCTGAAATAAAGTCGTATCGCAATGAACAAAAAAGACCGTATGCTAAATACGTTAAAGAACGTCGTCCTTTTTATTATGTAGAAAACGACTATATTTATATACCGGATTTCCATATAGAGCTTATTAACGTAGAGTTCTTTACAACAAGAAGAAAGAAGGCTCTGGAGTTAATGGCTTGTGATCCTACACCTAAAGGGTGCGAGTCTGAATGGGAATACGAATTTATCTGTCCTATCAAGCTAATTGAGTACGTGGTAGCAGAGACGATAAAGGAAGTAGCGTTCAGGCTACAGATTCCTGTTGATGAAAATCCGAATCTTGATTCCAATCAGAAAAGTCAAATTGTTCAGTGATTCTTTTTATTGGACACCCGGCCATAGTTATATAGTTTGGCCGGGTGTTTTTTTTGTACTATTTCAATGCAAGAACAGGGTTTCCCCATTTTCTTTTCCATTTATCTCCGAGGTAATTTATCAAAGAATTGTAATCTTTGATAAAACCGTCATCAATAACAGAGGCTATGACGTTCTCTATAGCTATTATGTCATTGAGCTCATCTTTGCTGGCAGTATTCCTTATCCCATCTTCGTGTTTATTAAAAACAATGAAATTAATAGCTTTAGCAACTCTCTTTATATTGTCTTTCAAGTCATTCTTGTTTGGAACTATTTTGCTTATTGCGCTACACATCCTAACGTATGCATCGCCGGCTTCGTTCCGGTTTTCTATCAAACCATCTGTGAGCCAAATGACAACCTCTGCGTAAATTTCTGGATCCATCTCTAATGCAATCATAACAAACAGATATGGATTGACAAACCATTTTTGATCTACTCCTTTTCCTTTTTTGTAGGCAAGGTCTAATTTACCAAGATCCATTACACTGCTGATATTCAGGATATTATCTTTGAGTCCGAGATTTCTCCTACTCAATAAGTCCCTGTCATTCAACTTATTAAAAAGCTCGAAGCATCTCTCCCTAAAAGAAGAAGTTAGCATTATTTCGTTAATCCATCTTTCTTTTAACCCTTTTTCTTTTCTTTTTTTGTTCATGGCCGATACGGCGTCTGTTATACATATGTAACCATCTTTAGACATAACAGACACGTTCATTCCTAACAAAACTCGATCTTTTGATTGTAAAACAACATTTGATTTCATAACTTTACTACGATTTTAATTTTGTAAAATATAAGTCTACCTGTCCGTGAGGATCGGTAGACTTTGCAAATATAGAATAGTATTTTGACGCAACAATATATTCTAATGTTAATTATCTGAAATGTATAATTTTAATTTTTGAATTATGAAAAGAACATCAATACAATCACCGTATTTTGCAGCTTACTACCATCGTCTTATGAAGAGAAAGAATGGTTTTAAGAAAGGCATGATAAGAGACAGAGGAGAGATTTTAAGACTGTTGTCTATTATATGGAAAACCGTATCAGAACATTATGTGGAAGCTGATGCTGGTGTTTACGTAGATAACGTGGGCTACTTATGCCATGTGCTTATACCGGGCCAGCGCTTTACCGTCAGGCGGGACCTGGACATCGTGAGCAGGCTCGGCACCAACGGCTACCTCTACAACCACCTGGCTATGGATTTCGCAGACTCTAAAAGATATTACCATTTTGTAATACAAGATAGCTTGAAAAAGAAGTTAAGGGTTAAAATGAATAAAGGACGAAGATATCGATTTATGTACAATGAAATACTTGCTAAAAGAAGAGTGTTTAAAGATTTCCAGATTAAGAGAGTTTTCGAAGATAAAGAATTAGGACATAGAAAGTCGTAGAAAAAAAAAGTAGCGATCACCCTTTGTGGATACAGGATAATCGCTACTTTTGCATATCCGTCTACTTTCTCAAGCGGACGGATATAATGCTAACAAAATATCTTTATACAAATAAAGCTCTATGGAGGCAAAGGTAAACAATTTTCAAAACAATGCGAAGGGTAGTAACATTATTTTGACGTCAGAATCCAACGAAATGGATTTATCTGTAAAATTATCTAAAATTTTTAGCTATAATGGCCATAATGTTTCTTTTATAAAAACTTCTTATGGTATATTGTTAAATGCCACGCAGATGGCAAAAGCATTCAATAAGAAACCTGCCGAGTATCTAAGGTTGCCGTCTGTAAATCAATTAATTAAGTCAATGGTGGGATTTTCCCACCTTTCTGAGAATCAGATAGTTACAACCATGTTTGGAAGTCCTGAAAATGGAGGAGGTACATGGATGTTTGAAGATCTCGCCATAGATTTTGCGAGATGGTTGGATACTGATTTTAGATTATGGTGTAACTCGAAGATAAAAGAATTTTTAACATCAAACTTGGTTTCTATTCCAAATTTTACTGATCCGGCAGAAGCAGCCGAAGAATGGGCTAAGCAGTATCGTAGAGCTCAGCAAGCGGAATCCATTGCTTTGGCTGAACATAAAAGGGCGGAGCAAGAAAGAATGGAAAAAGAAATAGCTGTAAATACGTTAGAAGAAAAGAAAGGGGATATAGAGTTTTCTGAGTCATTTAAAAAGGTGGATCATGAAAACATGTGGCTAATCAGAGATGTGGCGAAGAAGCTTGAGCAGAATGGAATCATCATCGCAGAAAAGAATCTTCGTTTGTTTCTTGAGGAAGTCAAGTTTATGTTCAGAAATGGGCAGGGTAGATGGGAGTTATACAGTGATATTGTCAAAAATAAGTTTGGTGTGTATAGATCATATTTTGTAGATAAGTATTCTGGGGAAAGAGTTAATCAGCAAACCATCTACATGACTGGTGCCGGATATGAAGTCACACTTAAGGGGATAAAGGAAAAGTGTAGGAGCCTTTTCTTGAAGTACGGCAAGTTTGAAGATCCTAACTTTTGAAAACACAAAATAGGTCGTTATACATATTATTTATATCTTTGTGAAGGTCAGGTTCGTTTCCTGTCCTCCATTTTTTTTAAGAGATGACAGTCGAAAATTATATCATAGAGTTAAAATCGTCTTTAAGATCATTTGACAAGCGTGATCTGATAGATGAGGTATCCATCTACAAATGGGTAGAAATTGCCCTGAAGAAGTTTGGAGGCGATATTACTATGCGCAAAGAAGCGGTAGTGGATGTCAAGCGAGGGCAGGCTCGTATGCCTGGTGATTACTTTGATCTTATTCTGGCTTTTAAATGCGATTTTAAAGGATATGAGGTGCCGGAAGGTGATAAGGCGATACCAGAACTTCAAAATACAATAGCCTGGAAAGAACGTACCGAAAGAAGTTATAGGTGGTGTTCTTGCGATGAATGTTGTAAAGACGAATGCGAGAAAGTGATAGTTGAAAAATTTTATATCAATGTTCATGATCGCGATCATGAAGTTCGTTGCTATTATGACCGGCCGGTAATGTTAGGTCTTGCTAAGCCTATGCTTCGTGATTCTTGTTTAAGCAAATGCCGGAATAAGGTAATAAAGGATAGTCCGTATGAGATAAATATCGTAAACGGATTCCTGTATGCTAATTTCGATGGTCCTATTTACATGCAGTACCGGTCTCTTCCTTTCGACGGAGAATCTAATATAATTATACCAGACACGCCTCAAGGTCTGGTATTGGATTATGTAGATAATTTTGTAAAGATGAGATTCTTTGAGGAACTGATGTATAATGGAGAAGCACAAGGGGCTGCCGATTTGTTCAAGTTGTATGCACAGCAAGATTTGGTTAAGCTGAAAAATGCTAAGACCGAACTTAAGATGATGGGTATGACATTGAAAGGCATGTACGAACCTCTTAGACGGCGCCGTGCTGAGTTTGAGATATATACTAAGGCGTATCCAGTTATTGACGATATACTTAAAATGGTATGATTGAGGTAGTTTTATTTATATACTTGTCTGGCGTTATTGCATCTATGATTGTTTGGTCAATCAGGCAATTTAAAGGAGATGCGAGTTTGGTAGAGACAATGTACTGCCCGATAGTATTTTTGTCGAGTTGGATATATGTATTTGAAATTTTAAAGATTAAATAATATGTTGGAAGTTCAAGCAAGCGAAATAGTAACCGCTGACAAAATGAGAGGCATAGGACCGGCAAACATCATCTTCACAGCCGGCCCTAATCCGGTAGCTGAAGATCGTAGAGGCGTAGCTAAGGTAACGGCTGGTGGAGAGAGTAAGAACGTTACAATCACACAAGCTGCCGGCGAGCAGGTTGTTGTAATTCCTGAGTTCGATTATCTTGTTCTTAGGTATGGATGGGAATCAGAAGACGGCTCCGATTTTGATACTGCAACCGGTTTCACCAATACAGGCATCTCAGATGTAGATAATAAATACGTTGGATGGAGTAAGCAGTGGGCTACTACCCAACAACAGGTAGGTGATTACCTTGTTTATGGTGGTGATAACATGCAGTCCGGTCTTGAAGGTGCGCTTATTAAGATGAAGACCTTGCTATCAGCGCCGGGCATGGACGAGTCGGAGCCTAATATCAATGCTGATATCTATGGTAATTGGTATGGAAATAGAGGGCGAGGAAATGTCGTTGTGTCTTTTACAGCCTACCTCGGAGGAGAGATGGTTAAACAAGGATTTAACTTCATTAACGAAGGCGGCGAAGAAGTTTACTCCGACAGTATCACTACCAACGTTTTGGCTCATGGTGAAACCAATTACCAAAATATAAAAGGTTTGTACACTAAGATGGGTACGATGGTCTACAATAAAGAAAAACGAGATTGTGTAATCGTAATAGGGTAATGGCATGGAAGATCTGTGGAGTAAATACGATAAGATAAAAGAAGTCTTCTATAGGGATTTCGTTTATGATTCCAGCTACACAGAGCAGGCCTCGTGCATCCCACTGTCGTCGGTGAAGAACGGGGTAGGCTGGGTCGGCGACGGAACCATTAACCTGGCCCAGTATCTTCAGTTTGTATATACGGAAATGATTCTTGGTAACAAGACAGAAGATGATGTTCGTAATGCGATACTGGTGCTTACTCGTCTTGCCGATACTACTTATGATCTATTTTTTAATAGCAATAAAGGTATTTATTTCAAATTCGAAAAAGGATTTTTTTTAAGAGACGATATCCATAGCAAAGATGCAAGCAAATTCGGTCTTACCAAGATAAGTTCCGGGTACACTAATGGTATAGAGTTGAAAGACGAAGATCCATGCTTCTCCCCATTCACTTCACAAGATCAGATCTGGAATCTGGCTCCTATATTAGCTTTCTTGTCAGAAAAAGGATTTGAAGAAGCCAGGCAAGCAGGATACGATATTTTTGAGTATGTTATTAGAAACAGACACAAGATATACAATCCTTATTACAGTGCCTTGCTTCATCATTGGACATTCCTTCCTGATATGGATACCGATAAGGTCAAGCCGTGGGATAGGGTTAGCAACCGTAACAAGAATCTTAAATACAAAGTTAAGGTTAAGAGAGGTGCTAACAACTGGTACTTCTCTGGAGGGTTCAGATGGGCTTTTAAGAAGTTCGGAGGCGAGTGCAGTACATTCTGGCATTGCCTATGGTATAAGCCATTTATATTCTTAGCAGATAGAGTATATCATCCATACGTATGTAAATGGTTTGGTATTAAGGTTAAAAACAATTCTTACTATTGTCTTGGATCTACAAATGAAAAATCATGGTACGGTCCTAAGTTTAGAAAGAGGCTGGTTAATAAGTTTAACAAGTCTTTGGAAGGGGGAGAGCTATTTATGCCTCATCTGGTTTTTCTTCATGGATGTGAAGACGTTGATAGAAGCAGCTTAGAGTCCTACCTTAAGGAATGGGAATGGGATGAAGTTAATTCTCCTATTGAGTTTTTGACTTTATGCAATTGGTATAAAATATTTTTTAGCAATGAAAATATATTATAAATCAAAAATAGCTAAGTTATTTACGTTCATTGACGGCTACAAAACAATTATGTTATTTGGAGCCGTATTTACCGAACGTGATAGTATATCATTGAGAACCGAATATCATGAGGAGGCACATTGCAATCAGTATCATACAATGTTTTGTTTTGGTATGTTTATATCATTGCTTACAATAGGATTGTGTCTCTTATTCGGTAATGCAGGATGGTGGATGTTATGGCTGTCCCTTATTCCAATATTTTTATACTATACATGGTATTTAATTGAGTACCTGATTAGGTTGTGCATATATCGCGATCATGATAAGGCATATCATAATATCGTATTCGAAAGAGAGGCTTTCGACTTAGAAAAGTATTGGAATCGGCATGATGTTTTGAGGAAGGAGTCGGAAGGGTTTAGTTTCCTCGGTTATTATCGGAAGGAGTATTTTTATGAGTAGGAGAAGATATTTTGAGGAACAGAGATCTGGTAATGGAGCTATTTATCATTGTGTGGAAACAGAAATCGAGCCTGGAGATAGAATCAGATTATTTAATTTAATGAATAAAATCAAATCCGATACAATTAGCCAGGATAAGATAAATAGTGTACTGAATCAGCTTAGAGAAGGAACAGCCTTTAATATTCATACTCAGAGTCCAGTTTCTTTTTCGTTTTCAAGCACCTCTACCGGTTACGAACCAATGGCAATATGGATTAGATTTGACCATTATCCTGCTCCAAGTGAACAACAGGGTATTATATACAAGTTTCAGATAAATGATCAGAGGTACGTTTTTATGTTTTCTAATAGATACGATGGAATGAGAGATTTTATTAATAATGCAGATGAAGATGTTGATTGTGTTACTTCTGCAACAGAGAGTAGTATATATCACAATGATTCTTTTTATATATTTGTGTAAATTATGAGGAGGAGATTCGAATATAAAGACAAAGACAGGGAGCTTGAAGACTTTATCATAAGGTTTTATCCGGCTGGCGATTACACATGGATAGTTCCTGAAGGCTGTTTTTCCGTAGACGTCTTTTTAGTTGGTGGAGGTGGTAGTGGCAGCTCTGCCGGCGGTGGAGGTGGTTATACCAAGACCTTCAAATCTGATAACAAAGGCTGGAAAGACGGAGAAGCTATTGCTGTAAAACCTGGTCAATCTATTTCTATAAGAGTAGGAAAAGGAGGAGCAAAGGTTTATCAAGCCGAACAAAATTCTCCTGGTAAAGATGGTGGTTATTCTCAATTCATGAGTTCGTCTTATAGAGCAAATGGCGGAAAGGGCGCTAATGAACATAAGGGAGGAGATGGTGGTAGTGCCGGAAGTTCGGCATATACACAAGATGGTGCTTCGGATGGTGGAGACACTAATGGAAGAGAGTTTGGAGTAATCAAAGGTCAAGGTCATACTACCAGAGATTTTGGAGAATCCGGCGGTAAAAGAAATGCCGGTGGCGGAAGTGGAGAAACTAGCACCGGAGTAGTATTCCAAGGAGGAATATCTGATTACAGTGAAGGATCTGGCACAGGGGGATCAACAAACGGGTCCGGTAAAGGAGGAGGAGGTTATGGCGGCGGAGGAGGCGGCGTCAGATACTCTATGGTTTTTGCCGGAGCCGGCGGTGATGGTACTGTGTTAATTAGGGGTAGAAGATATAAATCGTAAGTAGATGTTATGAGACGAAGATTTGAAAATGTTAATATGGCTATGGGTAATTGTTTCTCTCCTGTAATGGAGAGAAACAATTTCAATGGAATAATATTGTAGTTAATAGTCCAGTATATATAACTCCAATAAGAAGAAAGAAATTCAAGATAAGTTTTGGAGAATTTGATTTATCCAAAGTTTTGTCTAATGTATCATCTAATCGTGATATTATAATAAGAGATAAGTCTGCATATACGTTTCTATTGTTACTTCTGTCTGCTGATCATTCTAAATGCAGTTTGTTTAATAATCATCTAACAGTTAATACCCAGGATTTACCAAGATATATTTTTTACATTGATTCCGAACATGAGGAACTGTATTCATACAAAGACGGGGGTTTAGAAAGTAACGTGACGATAATGGATCCAGTTGATAATTATTTCTATAATTATATTGATATTCAAATAAGAAATTTCAATGATAATCCTATCCCCGATTTTTATGTAGGTGTGGTCGATAAAGTAGGAGACTGAAAATGTATTTCTTTTCTTCACCTACTTTAGAAATCCATGATTAAATCTCTTTTGCTATCTTTGTGACAAACAGTTATAAAATGGCAGCAGAAGATAACAGAAACATAGCGGTTCCTCAAACAGGCATGAATCGCGATCTGCATCCGTCGAGTCTTACGGATCAGCATTATACGTTTGCCTTGAATGCCAACATCGAATCCGAGGACGGTAATGTTGGGATGAGATCTAACGAGCACAGTAATCTTAAATGCATTGATTTCGATGGATTTAAGGTTATTGGTTACAAGAATGATCTTACTTCGGGCAATATCTATTTTTTTATAACAAATCCTGAAACAGGCGTATCTAAGATAACTTATTTCAAGCCTGAATCCGATACAAGTATCTTATCCGATTCCGATATAGAGTCTATGGTAGAAGGATCGGAGTCGTTGTGTTCTGGCATGAAGACCTTGCTGGAAGACAACGAGCAAGATCCGTGCCTTAAGTTCTCTATCTATCATCCTATAAAAACCATAGAAATAAAGACAGAGAAATGTGGGAAATGTATTTACTGGACTGACGATTATAATCCTCCCAGGTATGTTATTGTAGACAAGGCTCTGACGGCGGATGATGAAGGAGATATTTGGTATCATTATCATGGGTATAAGATATGCGATAAAGAATATGATAGAGACAAATTCATGCAGGAGAATGGTTGTTTTCTGGCATGTGAGAAACTTAGGGTGTTTCCGCTACTGGACCAGCCATGCGTGGAGCCGGTACAGATAGAGTACGGGGGCAGCCTACGTGCCGGCGTGTATCAGTTTGCTGTGGCCTTGTGCGATGAATTTGGCAACGAGAAAACCAACTATACTTCATTGACTAATCCTGTTCATGTATTTGATGAGCAATATATTAGGATAAATGATGGTAAATGGGGAGAAAGAACTAATCTTGGTATAAGACTTAAGGTGTCTAATCTGGATAGGCAAGTCAGCCATTACAAGGTGGCTGTTATTCAGAATACTGTAGGATACAATGGCGAAACACAACCTGTAGTGGATTATTTTATAGAAGGTATTCATCCTATTACAGAGAAGACCATATACTATTATTCTGATCTTAATAATAAGAGGACAACATTTGAACATATTTCTTTAAAAAGAGCCATATATAATACATCAAGAGGAATAGTGTCAGTCGGAAATCGTCTTCTTCAATATGGTCTTACGGCAGAAAAAGAATGGAATTTGCAGCCTGTAGTTTCTCTTATGGGGCATTTTCTAAAATGGCAGGCATCGGTAGCCCACGAAGATCTATATAAGGATGGTAATGCTTGTTCGTTGTATGTGGGATATATGAGGAATGAAGTGTATCCGTTTTCTATCTCGTTTAAGACATCTACTGGTTATAAAACTCCAGCATTCGTTCTTGTTCCCCCACCTTCTGATAAGGCAAGAGAGGAAATGAACAAAGACAGTATCCCATACCAGTCTATAAACGCATATGCTCCGGATTGCTCAGGTGTTGATAGGAAATATGTATGGCAGTATAGCAATACGGCAGGAGATGGGGTATTGATTGACGACGATGCGGTTGTTATAGATGAAGAACAGAAAGAGTGTAACAACCCGGCTACTGTAGGTCAAACTGTTATAGTGGAAAGCAATTTCGCTACTTTTAAAGGGAAATCAAGATTTATTATCGATTATGATGATATTGTAGGAGCCCCTATAAATTATTTGTCTGAAAATATAGGTCTTGTAGCTTGTAACAATAAGGAGAATGGAGACAATGAAAGACAGATATGCGATATAGCTACCAAATACAGAGAAGACGGAACACAGGATTATATGGAACCAATTGATCATATTGGGTTGCCAGAAATGGAAGGAGACTGCGAAGTTCCCCATCGTCAAGAATCTATATTGTCTGCTCCAGTTCCACTAATAACAGGCCTTGTAGAAGATTATATCTATAAGGTTCTTAGCGAAATGGAACACGTCTCTACAGATTATCTATATACCACAGGAGGAGAAAATCAGAATAAGTATTCTGTGTTGTTTAATTACGAGACAATGGATTCTTTATCTGAATGGATGGAGGAAGCATTTTTTGGGTATAGCGCTGGCAGCATATCAGGTGATGGCAATCAACACCTTTGTTCTGAGTTTTATCCATACTTACAACCTGGATCTGTTTTAAAAACCGTGTCTGATGCTATATACGTATTAGATACCATGCCTTGTACATGCGGATGTTATATTGAGAGTTATTGCTCTGATCCTACTGTGTCAAGAACTGATTATAACAACTTTCAAAATTATAATTATCTTCTTGGAAGTTATATCCTTCATATAGATGGATGGAGCCAAAAGATAAATGGTGTAGGAGATTGGAGAGCTGGTAGATCTACCAGTACAGTCATAAACAATCAGTATAGATCAAAGAACGGACCCAGGTATTGTATTAAGCAATTTTGGCCTGAAGCTTCTGAGAAGTTGCAAGATATGATATATAAAAATTCGGATACCGGTATAGATGAAACTGATTGGAAATTTGAAGGGTATGTAAACAATGCTACATTTAATAATCCTACAGGGGATAAGCTTAATATTGGATTCGCATCTGAATTTGTGGTATGGAAGTTTGTCAGAAATGTAATGACAAATGCAAGATTTATTAGGATTAATAGACCAGAAGAGTGGGACATAGAAGGTTATAAAGACGAGAACAAAGTTCTTTATCTTGAAGCTCTTGGAAAGATAGATGGCATAATGGATGCTGTGTCTACCAATTACGTTCGTGTTTCTTTTTGGAAGGATGTTGAAACATGGTCCCCTCTTGGAATAGTACCAGTTGAATTTGATAGACCTGAGTATGAATCATCTCATTCCGTTATTGTTAACATAGCAAGACCGGCTTTCGGAGAAATAAATGAAGAGTTTTTTGATTCTATAGGTCAAAATTATTTTTATGTTACAATAGAATCTCCTATTGTAGCGGTTCCTTGGATAATGACGTTTAGACAAATTCAATTTTGTTCTTATAAAAATTATGATACCCCAGAAGAAGAGGAAGAAGAAGGAAAGAAGCCTTCCCGTGCTATTCTTGGAGTCGCTTTTGCTACAGGTAAAACTATATATCCGTATATTTTTGGTATAAGAGAAAAGGAGGTAAATAAGATTGATTTGTCTGTGGATTCTATAACACTTAGATCAACTGTCTTATTTGCATCAAAATGTCAGACATGTGGAGATAGGCCCATCAATTGCAAGCCTCGTCCTTATAAATACGGTGATTTTGCATATTGGGAATCATCTGAGAAATATCCTGCTAATTTTGAACTTTATGATAGTAGTAGGATGAAAATAGACACAGGCAGATCTTATGGTGATCCAAAAAAATCAGAAGCTTATTCTAATATTATGAATAAGTTAACAGAATATTATGGTGCTCCTTTGTCAGACAAAAATGGATTATCTTATTTCAAGGGTCATTCTTATGGAGGAGTAGATACTTCTACCGTATTTTGCCAACAACCTATACGTCATTACCGGTTCCCAGATAACAAGCATATACCTTTTATGAACAGTGATGAACGTGGATATGACATAGCTTCTGAAATATATCCGGTAGGTATTATGGTAGATGAGAACACCATACAAGTGTTTTTGGATTTTGCGGTAGATTCTGGTTTGATTACGCAACAACAAAGAAATACGATTGTAGGATATGAACTGTATCGTGGAGATAGGAGACTAAATAGGTCGGTTGTGGCTTCAGGATTAGCCTATGATATGCTTAGATACATAGGAGACGATGGTAATGTGAATATCTATCCTAATTACCCATATAATGACCTGTCACAAGATCAATATAATTATACGTCTGGCAAAAGAGACGAGTTTATATCCCATCCTTTCGACAAAGGAGGAAACGTGTGGTATTCATTCTGTTCACCTGATATTTATTTCAACAAGCCAGAACTTCCAAATGAAGTATGTATAGACGGGTTTCAAAGAGGAATGTCTGTGGGCAGTTTCGTACCTGTAGAAGATCATCCAAAATGGACTATCTTAGGTCCTGCCGCATACACGATGGCTGCGTCGCTTGCCGCAGTTGAATCAAGTGCTACAATAGCAGCTATGATAGCAGAAGAGCTTCAGATAAGGGCGCAGTCTGGATACGTAGGAGGGTCGGCCGGTCTTACCGGAGGAGGATTCCTGACTAATTTAAGCGTGGCCATGCTGTTTTCTTCAATGGTGTCAACCATCAGTCAGACTCTTGCTAAAGGCCCGATATTGTACGGTAAGTACCGTTATGATTGGCTTAATGCGTTTATAAACAATGGACCAAGACGTAATCATGCATGGTATTATACTTCTGTGGGATTATATAATTCAATGATAGGCATAACAGATCAGGATAAGTATGAACGAAATTTTGCCCGTGGTTTATCTTCTGTTAAGTACATTAAGTCTGGCGTATATCCGATGATGGATGCCAGTATGTCTTCTAAATGGGGAACCGGTAGAAATGATAATGAGGGACGTTTCTTATTCGTTAATAATATAGATCGTGAATCTTCGTTATTTTTATCATTTGGTGATCCAGGTGAAAAAGGAGATGGTAAATCGAAATATTTATTGGAATATCCGAACTATGTTTACAATTACGACAGTAGCCGCATAGATGATTCGGTTATTGCTGGAAGTGATGTTGTAGCAGGAAGAACATTCGAGCAATCCAAAACAGTATCGTACATCTGTTCTCCGTATATGAGACTTATGCGATATAGGCCGGATCAATATGGACAGATAGAAGATATAAAATGGATTTCCATAGGTGGATGTGGATTTTTCACTAATGAAAAGAAACTGATATTCGGTGGCGATACGGTGATAACCAGATTTTCATTAAAAAGAAAATTCCCTGTTTTTTATAATAGCGCTTTTGGTATTGGAGACATGATACCATTCCCATACATGGATTACAGAAATGTAGGGTATCCAAGATATTTTGTTAATTATGATACTGGAGAAGACGCTCTTGAGACAATAGATAACGAACGTTTCAATAGCTGGACATCATCTAATAAAGGAAGACACGCTTTTTATCCAAACAGGAAGAGCTTATACGAATTAAAGGGTGACACAGCCGGCAGGTACGTTAATGGAAGATTTTATACATGGTTCTATGGCATTCCTCAGTTCCTTGTAGAGTCTGAAATAAATTGTAATTTCAGATTAGAGGGCCCTCAGCCTCATGAACTATTCTATCCAAAAGTAGGAGATTTTGTTTGGTGGACACAAGAAAAGAACGTATCTATCCATAGGGATAATGATTACAAGATAAGTCCTATCTATTCGTCGAGGATGACACTAACACCAAATGTATTGCCGGCAACGTACGAACGACGTTTTTATGACTGTGCTTACCAACGTCCTAATGGTGTTATATGGAGTAGGGCTGATGTATCTGAAAACAGCCAAACAGATCCGTGGCTGACGTACAAGCCTATGGACTATCATGAGTTCCCAACCAGCAACGGGAAGCTTATTCACATGAAGCGTATTGAATCCGATCAGATTCTTGTCAGATTCGAGGATCAGGTTTCACTCCATAACGCCATAGACGTAATCAAGGAGCGTACCTCCCCAGGGCAGGCCGAGATGGGCACCGGCGGTCTGTTCGCGTCCCGGCCTCTGGAGTACAACACGACCGACCTCGGTTATTCTGGAACCCAGAGCACTGAAATAATTAGTTCAGAATTTGGTCACTTCTGGGTAGATACTAAAAGAGCACAGGTGTTTATGACCGATCCTAATGGACGTAATCTTAAGGAACTTAGTGTAGGTATCAGACATTGGCTTAAGCGTCATCTTCCGTTTAAGATTCTTAGATACGGAATAACTAATATCTTAACCGGTACAGAGATGACAGAAGAAGATACAGACAATAAATTTATCGGTCTTGGTCTGTCTCTTGGATGGGATAACAGGTATAAGAGGGTACTTATCACGAAAAAAGATTATATACCTGTTAAGAACCCGGCATATTATAAATATGATGGTGGAAGGTTCTTATACAATGAAACAGAGGTGCTGTCAAACGATAAGGAAATATCTTTAAAGGATGAACAATATTTCAAGGACGTGTCGTTCACTATCGGATATTCGTGTCTGAAACAAGAATGGATTTCTTATTATTCGTTCTGTCCTGACTATTATATAGAACAGCAACAATATTTCCAGACAGGAATAAACTTCCCGGCATCGGATGAAGAAGGTGGCTTATGGAGCCATTTGCTGACGAATAAGAGCTTTCAGACATTTTACGGAGCAACATATCCATTTATATTAGAAGTGCCGATAAAAGAGAAATATAACGGTTCTACGCTGGCTTCTGTTGAGTATGAGCTTGATGCAAGGAAATACGTCGATGATGTGAATTACACTCTTGACAGGAAAGTAGGTTTAGATACGATAACTATCTACAACGACACAAACAACTCAGGTGAAATTCATCTTGTTCCAGAAGAAAAGAATAATTTAGCACAACGTATATCATATCCGAAGATCGTAGGTGACCATACTGAGGTCCTGGATACTGAGGTATATAGAAGACATAAGTTAAATGACTTCTTCAACAGGGTTGACGATGACCGATCTGAAACACCTATCTGGATCAAGGACGATAACGATATAAATAAGTCGGTTAATTCTGATGCTCTTAATTTCAGACGGTCATGGCTGGACAGGTTAAGAGGAAGTTGGATGCTGATGAGGATAAAGAAAGTAATTAGCAACCGGAAGATTATATTCCAGTGGTTGATTTCTGAAGATAAGATTAAGAATAGATAAATTACAATATTTAATAAGTTGAAAATAAGTAGTTTTTATTTTGTGATTTAATAATAGTTGAATGTATTTGTAGCGCCTATCGATCCATCGCGGACAGGTAGGCGCTTATTTATTAACAATAAAACGGTGTAAAATTATGAAAAGTAACGTATTATTACAATCAGAAAGTAGAGAATTATTAGGTAGAAACATTTCTGTTATGTCAAAAGATGGTTTTGTGTGTATAACAGAGGTTATGGATGTATTGTCACAGAAAAGAGCGGCTATGGGGTTGGAGCCTAAAAGACTCGACCATTTAATGTCTACGTCGTCTTTTCAAGAGAAAATGAATGCATTAATTAAAGAATTGAATATCAATGAATTGTCTTGTACTGTACGATATCATACACTCAAAGATAATTCATTGAATATAAGTAAATTAACTGATTTGAAGAAATACGGAATGGCATACAGGAGAGGAAAAGGAAAAGATCAAAAATGGTTTGTTAATCCGTATTTTTTCGTCATGATAGCCTTAGAGTTAGATCCTGAAATATATGCTAAGGTTATATTATGGCTTACCGACAACTTTATAGAAAATAGAAATATAGCTGGTGAAGCTTACATTAAGATGTGCAAGTCTGTTTCTTCTTTAATAAAAAACAAAAGCGAATTATCTGATAAGATAAAAATAGTAGCCAAAGCCATAAATTTTATTGTTTTCAATAAACATGAAGATGGGATTAGAAATTTTGCAACGAAGAATGAGTTAAATGAAATAATATCAATAGAGAATGCAGTCGGAGCTATAATCGATGGGGAGTTTGTTCATTCATTCGAGGAATTAAGAATGTATTTAGGTAAAGAGTGGAAAAAGAGATGGGGTAATCCAATTATGACTCTAAAATAATTTATCCAAATTAATACATTTTAAATCATTTTAATTTGTAAATCATATTTTAGTGTCTATATTTGCATCGTAATCAAGAGAGATTATGATATAAGACAGTGGTGATGGAAGGTGATACTTCGGTTTGTGTCACAGGTTCGAATCCTGTATTTTTCATGCAAGAAAAATTAGATCAGTTGGTAGATCAAAACCTCCTTTAAAACACCTTCCAAGTTATCCCTGTTTTAATAAAATATACAGATGGTGAGGAGTCCGGTTACTTCGAAAATTAGTGTAGTGGATAACACGGCTTTAGGTAAAAAAGTTTTTCATTGGTTCGAATCCAATATTTTCATTTTAGATCCAGCTCCGCTTTTCCTCTGTTTGAAAGACATAAAAACTAATGAGTGGTGATGGGGTTAGTTACTTCGAATTTAGCTCAGATGGATAGAGCGATACTCTTTTAAAGTATAGGTCGATGGTTCAAATCCATTATTTCATTGTTTATACTAACTTCAGCTTTTCCCTCATTGAGTATTCATTTTGATATATTTTTTTTAAGCAGTGGTAGTAATATCACTGCTTTTTTTTTGTATAACATTTTAAAGAAAACAACATGGGCAAGTTTAACAAAAAGGATGAAGGTGTTAAGCCTACAATTACCAACCACATGGGAGAGGCTGCGTATAAGACTGGTGTAGAGGAGGAACTGGTTTCTACGGTGATGACAACTATGTTATCTGATTCTTATTATGAGAAGGAAGAAGATAAGGTAAATCGTATTAAGAACCTCATGGATCAGGTCGATCCGTACTTCGCAGCGCAGACGGCATTGTACGTCCGGAAGGAAGGAAAGCTGCGGTCTGTTACACATCTTATGGCTTCTGTATTGGCTGGCAAGGTATCAGGTAAAGAATGGGCGTCCAGATTCTATAATAAGATCGTTATGCGTCCTGATGATATGAGCGAAATCCTTGGCTGTTATGCGGCTCTTAACGGCAAAAATCCAAAGAAGTTAAGAGGTATATCCAGTGCTATTAAGAAAGGATTTAAGACGGCTTTGGAAGGTCTTGATCCGTACCGGATTGATAAGTATAAGATGGACAGTAGGGTCATTACTATGGTTGACTTAGTAAACTTATTTCACCCTAAAGGCAATCAGGCTAATAAAATGGCTTTCCAGTACCTTATAGAAGGTCGGTCTTTGTCTGGATTATACGAAAGCAAGATTCTTGAAAAGGAAATGTCTAAAGCCGGTCAAGATAAGAAAGACAATAAAGAGAAGAAAGAAGCGCTCGGTGATGCTATTAGGGACGTGGTTTCTAACGTAAAAGGTATGCCTATTTTCAATATGGTCCGTAACCTTAGAAACATAATCGAATACGCACCCGATCAGATTAATGAAGTTTGTAAGCAACTTACGACAGAAGAGAAGGTTCTTAATTCTAAGATGCTTCCTTTCCGTTTCGCTTCTGCTTATAAGGAGGTTGAGGCTATTGTCGTAAAGGAATCTGGTTCGGGTATTATGTTTGAATCTGATAAGAAACGCGCCGGGCTTACAGCGTATAAGAAAAATAAGATTCTGGATGTGCTGGAGCAGGCGATTACCATATCCTGCAAGAACCTTCCGGTGTTGCAGGGGAGGTCGGCTATCCTGATTGACCACTCTGGCTCTGTACGTGGAGATGCAGGAGGATCATCAACGGTATCTGCCTTCAGCAAAACAAGTACAGCTATCATCGGTAACTTGTTTGGCTGCATGATTGCTTCCGTGCTCCCTGACGTATTTATCGGTATGTTTGGTGATAAGCTTATCAATTACGAATACGACAGAAGTAAAGGGGTCTTATGGAACAATAAAGCGTCTTTTGCTGCCGGTGAAAAATGTGGTGGCGCTACCGAGAACGGTCTTTTTGTGTTCTTGGATAAGTGCGTTAAAGATAAGATTAAGGTAGATAACTTGTATGTTATTTCAGACATGCAGGTAGGAGATGGCGAATCTGTTGTATGGGAGCGGACTTCTAATTATGAATGTGGTACGTTTGCTAAGATTCTTAAAGAGTTTAAGAAAGTGAACCCGGATTGTAAAATCATCTCTCTTTCCATCCAAGGATATGGAAGTGAGGTATTTTATAAAGGGTCTAATATTCTCAACCTTGCTGGATGGTCAGAATCTATCTTTGATGTTATCAGTGACAAGTTCTGCGGGTATAAGAATATGATTGATGAGATTAAGAAAATTAAAATCTAATTGTTATTTTTGGCTTCAATTGTAGCTTTAATCGTAAACAGTTTTAATAAGATGGCCGAGGAAGTACGTGAGTATATCTTCGGCTTTTTTGTTTACCTTTGTTGAAAAACAGATTATTATGAGACAGGTATCGTATAAAAATGACATATATCCTTACAATATAAGGGTATTGCTTGGAGCAGATGAAGAGTATATAGTAAAAACGTTCGCCAACCTGGAAGTAGAAGATCAAAGCTGGGAAGGGTGGACTGATGATTATGGTGGCAGAACTATTTTCGTAGGAAACCGAACCAATCACAGGAAAGAGGTATGTTTCTTATTTCATTCGCTATCTGATATGGATGTAAGAACCATAGGACACGAATGTCTGCACGGACTTTCTTTGTATTGTAAGTACCTTAACATCAACTACAGTTTTGAAGCCGGAGAAGACGAGCACGCCGCATACCTGATAGGGTGGTTAGTTGATAGGGTTTGCGATGCTTACCATAAGTTTAAGAAGGAGGAAGAAAAGAATGGCAAAGAAGAATAAATCAGATTGGAAGCCTTCAGAAAATATTTTGAAATATTTGAAGTCGTGGGAAAAGTTTGAACCTGAATTATATGATGACAAGAAAGGGAATATAACAATCGGATACGGGTTCCATCTTCCTCATATTCTTAAAAAATACAAGAATGGTATAACAGTAGAAGAAGCTGATAAAGAATTTGAGGGAGTTGTTAATACGTTCGTTCCAGAATTTATACGAAGAACTCCCAATTTTGAAAATCTAAACAATAATCAGCGAGATGCTTTGTTTAGTTTATTTTACAATACAGGAGGACCGGAGTATTCTAAAAGCCCGATGCTTTTCAAATACCTTAAAGAAGGTAACTATGATAAGGCTGTAAAAGAAATAAACCACGATGAAAACGATGATGAAGTGAAAGGCCAGAAGAAGCGCCGGGCCTTCGAGCGCCGGGTGTTCTCTACGCCGACAGACCAGCCTTGGACGGTGGATGACGACAGTAACTACGTCCTGGTTGAAAACAAGCCCGTAGAGGACAAATCTGTAGGAGAAGGTACTGATGATTCAAAATACGAAGACGCTCGTCATGTAGCCGCAAAATACGGTGATACAGGGTATGTAGGTAGAGGCTATGATGGCAAGAAGGTTAGAGTATCTGATTCTATTATTGAGTCGGTAGGGATATCCAATAATGCCGATCCTAATAAATGGTATGAATCCGTTAATCCAATATTAGACACTGATCCTATTAGTTTAATTGCCGATTTTATTCCTACTGTGAAACGAATGTTGGATCCTAATAGGGAGCGATCTGGAAAAGATACGGCTACTGACTTCGAGGAAAAGATGTGGAAGGCTTACACGGACGGAGATATAAGTAGATTGCCGGCAAGCAAGTATCGTTTTGATGACGATGATGATGATGCTCAGTACGTAGGATTGCCTCAAGAACAAGCTATTTTGATACAATCTTTATTAGATAAAGAGTATATGAACAACATGCTTGACGAGGCATATAAGGATGCTGATGAAAAAAGTAAACAAAAAATAAGAGATTATAAGAAGGTACTTGATAAACTAAATAAAAATATATTTGAAAATCCAGGAAAATGGATTTTAGTAAATGAAGGCGTAAGTCCATTTAGAGAAGAAGTATATGGTGACAATTTTGAAAAAGTAAACGAAGCTTCCGGATTAGGTGCGTTGAAGAATTTCAGTGTAAGATGGGATCCGGATGCTGGTATGTTAGATGTTAAGGATGATTATGATTTTAGTCGAAAGAAGATAGCGGAAGACATCATACCAGAAAGGGATGTCCCTCTTAGGATAAGGGAGCGTATCAAATACGATCCTAAAAAAGGTAGTGTGCTTCGAAATAATGATAAGGTTTTACCTAAAAGATTTGTAAGGAAATACGAAGAAGGTGGAGAAGCTAAACATTGGTGGAGTGATACAGACAAGAGAGATGAGATTATAAAAAGACAAAATGACAATGGAGAGTGGCAAGAAAAGAGGAGGAGATTACTTGAACAAGCTCATTCAGATCTTGAAAAAGGTGAAATTAATGAGGACGAATTTAGAAGAATAGCCGGGTTTTCAAACAGTGAAATAGGAAATTTGATAATATCCAAAGATGGAAATGGGGAAAAAATAGGAGCTATTATAAATAATCTTTTAGATTCCATAGATATAGATAAAGTAAAAGGGGGAATAGGTGATGCTAAAGAGGGAAAGGAGGACAAGAACAAGGAGGATGCTTACCCTTATAAGTTAATGGTCGAATCTTTACTTACACTTGCAGATGTTGCTTCTTCCACACCTGGAATGCTTAGGTTGTATAATAAAATGGGGTTAGATTTAATGCCAATTCTTAAGACAATAGCAGAAAGTAGCAAGATACAAACCATAGCAGGATTGTCCAATATAGGTATTGATGGAAGTCAGATTGCCTTAGATCCAGAAGGTGATAATGCCTTTAATTATGCCGGCATACTTGGTGGAGCGGCAGAAGCAATAGGAGGAACGAATGTGGTAAGGAATATGTCTTTTATGGGAAGATATGGAAACAAAGTGGATGATATACTTGATATTGCAAATCCTGTTATATCAACGTTGGGTATAGTAGATGATGTAAGTAAGATGGAGGAAGGCGGCGTGATTGGAAAACAGCGTGAAGCATATGAATACTTTACTGGAAAGAGAGGTATGTCTAAGATACAGGCGCTCGCCATCATAGGTAATCTCATGGCTGAATCCGGTCTTAAAGATGACATATACGGAGACAACAGAACATCATACGGCATACAACAATGGCATAATGAGCGCATGGATAAGTTGTTCAAGCACGCCAAAAAGAAAGGTCATTCTACACCCACATTCAAAGACCAACTTGAGTTCTTAGCTGACGAATACGAAGGGAAAACCGGATATTCTAATTTCTTATACACAAGAAAAGGAAAAAAAGGACCAGGGTATTACAACTACAGCCGGCAGGATTTTATGAACGCCGATAACCTTAAGGATGCTGTAGTAGCTTGGAACCAAGGAGCAGGGCGTCCTCATAAGAGTGTTATAAGAAATGATGACCGTTATAACTATGCTATGGAAGTTGCTAAAAATCTTGGTTTGGAAATTGAAGAAAATTCAGTATCTTTATATGGTCAAATGGGATTCGGAGATGCTGGTGAAATAGCAGCATCGGTAACACTTCCAGAGGTAGAAGTGGCAGCCGCCCTCCCTAACCCAGAAGCCCCGTCCCAGGAGGGACAGTCCGAGGAAGAGAGATTCCGTACATGGACTGAAACGTATGGTAAGGACATCATAAATCATTTACTGACGTTAGACGGGAAAAAGGATGGTGATGACAGTGATTACAGCATGATGTATAGACAGCATGAAAAAGAAAGCGAAGAGGATAAGAAAATGGCTTTGATTAATGCCGTGCTTCCCAATATACAGCTTCGCATTAAAGGCGTCACCGAAAATTAGAACAAGACTGTATTTCTTTTACATTAATAAATTCAAGCCGGATTTGAGACTCGTTACACGGATACCGAAGGTTGAAGAACGATATCAAGATAATCCGGTTTTTTTGTGCGATTTCGTGAAGGATGGAACTATCATCGCCTTGGTTTAACAGAACAGACCTACGTACTTCCACTGTCCTGACGGGCATGGGCGCTCGTCTCGCCTACCAGCCTGCCTAATTCTCCACTGGCTATCTAATATAATTATTAACGTCACTCCATCACCTATCTCCCTTCAGTCGATAGGTTCAGTCGTTTTTAAATATTATAAGTTCTTTCGCATCGTTCCCTTCGGTCACGATACTCAATCCTTTAACACAATTAGGCAAACAATACAATAGACGGAAAAAGTAATTTGTCAATCCGTTCACTCACTTAACTCCCTTCGGTCGTTAAGTTCATTCACTGTAAACAATTATGTGAATAAATTGTAAAGTATATAAAATAATATAAATAATATAATGAGTAAGATCATTGAAAATGGTCTTAATATTAAGGAAAACGGAGACTATTCATAGGCGTAGTTTTAATTCAAGATTTGTTGTCCCACCCCTGACGGTCAGGCGGTTACGTTCAGAGTCGTTTTCCCGTCTCTTATCCAAACCGTCATAAAACAAAAAACCTTGTATCCTATTTCTCTCAAACCGGATACAAGGCAGTGCATTTTCTTCTTTTTATATAAAATCATATATTTGCACTAAAAAACAAAAACAACATGGAGACAAAAATAGTTGAAATAATGAATCCTCACAAGTTACACGACAAGCTCTTCAAGAAAGAGCAGGTCTCTCCGATAGAAGTTATATACAATAGCTTCAGCAACTTAGGGTACAATGTAGTACGCCGTCCAGCCGGTCAGTGTTTAGGCAATTTGAGATATTTTAATCTATTTTATGACAAACATACTCATCATTTCTATCAGAAAAACAGGAAGTTGAGATATTGTAGTAATTTTCTCATATCTGATTACTGGAAAGATAGAGTGCGATGTTTCATAGTTTGGAACTTTGGATTTGGAAGATTCTTTCCGTACAATGACTTTATTGAGGCTATGGTTTATGATTATCTTCGATATGGGAGAAAGTCAGTTCCTTATCTTAAAAGCGTGCAAGAGGCTGAAGAAAAGTGTGTAAGGTTCTATATCCGGTCTCAGATAGATATGCTTCGTAAGGAAGGATATGCTGCTTATAGGGCTAAGTTCAAGGAAGAACGTCCTCAGTATTTTATTGGAGACGATAGGACGGTGTTTAGATGCCTTGACAGCTCTTTAAAAAGAGAAGAGAAGATTGCTGCATGCGTAGCCCACAAAAGGGCTTTAAAAGAAGGGATAATGACTTCCTTCATCAATCACCTTAAGAAACATCCTACCACTTTATATTCGTGGTTTTCATCAGAGGTAGATAGCGAAGGAAAGAATAGGCTCTGTCTATCTGAAAAGGCTGTTTCGTATTTGAATAAGAGACTGGTTCGCAATGGGTTAAAGTCTCTTTCTGCATCATATCTTTTTAGAACGTTTAGAAAAATGGTGAAGATCTTGTTCGGTTCTAATGTCAGGTCGTTCTTGAATAGCTGTCTGATGTCTGTTTCAACAGAAGAGGTTTTAACCAAATCTATGAAGAAAATAGTTTCCAAGACAGTGCTGTTTTTGTACAAGAGAGCGCTTAAGAACTATCGCCGGGCATGCGGTCTTAAGTACGACCCTGATTCGGGCGGTTTGTCTGCCGTACATGATTGATTTTTAAACGTATCCCATAACGTTGGATTTTCTCGTTCGTTTCTCTTATCTTTGTGAAAAAAGATAGTATGAAATTACGAATCATAAAAAATCGTCCGATATTCGCTCCTGGCGGTAGTGTTCAGGATAAGAAACAGGATATTAATGTATCCTCTACTCAGCCTATTCTTGATTATGGAACGTCTGTTAATAAATGGGGTGAATCTGATATTCAGAATATATATATGCCTTCTGATGTGACTTTAGAAACAGAGGAGGGGGAGATAAATCCATTTAGTAGTATGCCTACATCCGATCCGTTTTTTGAAAACAATGATGCAGGATATGCAGGATATCTCGCTGATAATAGGGGTATGGTTAAAAACGTAGAGAAATCAGTCGTTGATAATGCAATGAATGTAGGTGGTGTTGATGCTGATTCCTCTAAAGAAAAACGTTCCCAAGATGGTAATCCTCTTGATCCTATGACTACCCCATATTATTCACCCGATCTAACCGGCAGAGCTCAAATGTTCGGTACAAGTCTTGGCCGGATAAGAGCCGGTAATAAGGTCGGTGCTAATGTGGCTCAAGCTGCCTTGTCTGGTGTTAGTTTAGGATTAGGTCTTACCCGTAATATCATGGGAGCTTCATCTGCTGCGTATGCAGCCAGCAGAGACGAGCAGGCAGCGAGGGAAAAACTTGCCAAGGAGCGTCGTCAGCAATTCATCAAGTGGGAACGTGAAGGTGGTGGCGTGAATTTAGGTAACGGTCAGAAGATGGATACGTCTGATATGACCGGCGAATATATTTATCCTCTTCCCAAGTCTATGGAAGATGCTGCGAATGTAGAGATAGAGAAAGGCGAGTACGTGCTGACTCCTGACTCCGTAGGGCCTATGGAAGCCAAAGGAAACAGACATGAAAATGGTGGCACTCCGGTTGATTTGCCAGAGGCTTATATTGTTTCCGATTATCGTAAGATAGATGATGAGTTTGCCTCTTACGTTAGAGAAAATTATGGTATTAAGGCAACGTCAAAAGATACGTATGCTACACTCCTTGATCGATATAAGAAGAAGATAGGTTTGTCTGATAAGTACGAAGATCAGGAGCGTGTATATAAGAGATTAGAGAAAAATGAAGATGTAAAAGACAAAAACACATCTAATCTTAATGCTTCTATTCTTTCCAAGTACGTCAATGAAAACCAGAAAGAGATAGACGAGCTTGAAGCACAATTTCGTTCTTTCGCTGAAATCGTTTATGGCAAACAGGAAGAATCTAAGCGTAACGAGAGGATGGATGCTTTTTTCAGGGATGGCGGGGTTGTTGATCTGAATCAGGTAAAGAAACAAGCTAAGGCTTTTAATATTGCAGAATCAGATGCTAAGAACTGGATATATGACGAGTATGTTAAGCAAACCAGAAAAATGGCTGAAGGTGGACCTACTCAGAAGGAGCTGGAGGAACTTAGAAAGAATGCTATCGGCTACAATAAGCTTATTAATCAGTTATTTGGACGAACTCTTAATATGACTGTATCTGATGTTAGTGGTCGTGAGCAGATTCTTAATCCTGATTCCAGTGTCAATGCCAACCAGAATCTCCAACATAGAAGCAATTTAGGATACGGCAGGGTAAATGATAAGGCGGTATCTAATTTGCTCGACATAAACCGATGGGCTAACAAGTACAATACGGATGGTGATTTTGATACAGAAGGTTTCCAGAAAGGATACAACAGGCAATTAAATGCATTGTGGGCGTTAGCTGATGTAGGCGCTATTACGAATGCTGATGCAGCCAAGAAATTCAGAGATGAATACGGATTCTGGGGCCAGGACGCCGGAAGCTACGGAGGGAATCAGGCTTATAATTCATTTGCCGTAGATGATAAGTTTGGTCAGACAACAGCTACTCGTTCTTATTATGGGTTGGACGTTGTTTCGGCAGAGCAAAAAAGATTGTTAAACGAAAAAGGGATAAAGAATTATGTTGACTTATTTGGTGATAAATCTGATGCCGCTAAGAAGATTCTGGGCTCCGATTATAATAAGTTTGTTGCTTTAAGAGATAGTGGGTTAATGCCGGAAATAGACTTCGTTCTTGAGTCTGTTAAACCAGAAATGAAGCCTATTGAGGCCGGTCCCATAGCACCAGGCCTTACACCGCCTAAGATTGGATCTCCTGGAAGGATAGAGGTAAAACCGAAAGCAAGTACGCCTACGACTGCAACCGACACCGATACAGAGGAGGTGGTTGAAGACAACGGACCTAAAGGACAGGGCAGACCGGCGGCGTTCGGTCCTATCTTCCCGGAGATGCTGAGAACGCTCGATACAGGCTTGGAGATAGAGGGATTGGAAAGGCATCAGGCTCCGAGAATAGATCCGGTTCTGCAATCTGCTGATCAGTATATCAACGAGCTCAACCGCGCGACATCGGCTCAGTTGGACGCAGTAGGTGACGTGCCCGACTCCCAGCGCTCTGCTATTCTGGCTAATATGAACGCCATAGCCGGAAGCAATATAGCCAAGTACATTAACGAAGTAAATTTCAATAACGCAAGGCAAATAAACGAAGCTGATAGATTCAATGAAATGGCTTATGTTCAGACAGACGATAAGAACATAGCGGAAAGGCAACGTTATGAATCTGGGTTATTGAAGGCTATGGCTATAAGGGATGAAAATCTTGCTCGTTATTATGATAGCATAAACAGCGAAATACAGAATAAGTTCAATGTTCGTACATCGTTGAATACCATAGCTTCCATAGCTCCGAATATGAGAATGCTTCCAAGTGGCCAAATTATTTACGTTCAAGGTAATCAGGATGTGATGAATATGGGTGATTATTCTACACCTTACTTGAGAAGTTTAAATGAAGAAGATGACGAAAATAAAAGAAGAAGGAGGACCAAATAGTGGCTTCACAGTATAGTATTTTAAGGCAATATGCCCCGTATGTTAGTCCTTACAACATAGATCTTGTTAAGGACGTCATGATGTACAAACAGCAGAAGGTTGATGCTGCTCGTGAAAAGATCTATACCCAGGTAGATTATCTTATGGGTCAAGAGATAGATAAGCCTGAAGCCCGCGCTTATATGGAAGATAAGATGTCAGGTGTGATTGCTAACATCAATCAAAAATTCAAAGGCGTGGATCTTTCTTCTGATGGTGTTACGAGAGCTATACAAGGAGAGATCAGTTCAGTGTTGGATGATACGGTCATTAACGCGATTGCCGGCACAAAAGAAGGCAGGAGAATGCATAAAATGCTATCTGATTTACAAATAAATAATCCAGAACTTTATTCTGCTGCGAATGCTTATGCGGCTTTAAAGCCGTATAATGAATGGGTGAATGATGGAAAGGCTGGTTCCCGTCTTGCTCCTCTTCAATATACTCCTTATACTGATTATAATAAGGAATTAAAAGATAGGATAGATTTTATAAGCAAGCTTCATAAAGGAGCTAAAGTTCAGATTCCTATTCTTGACAAGGATGGTCATCCTACCGGGGCAGTACAAGAAGTAACTAAGGATATGCTTACTCCTGAACAGATAGCTTCTTTCGCATTGTCAGGGTTATCAGATAAAGCAAGGCAGCAGATGCAGGTGGAGGCTATTTACATGGTAGACTCTAATCCCTCTTTATATTCGTATGATTCTGTTCTTGGTTTTATGAATAAGCAGATAAGTGATAAGCAGAGGTATGTTGATGCTCTTACTGCCGATCTTTCCGGTTTGGGTTCTGATCCTGCAAAGAAAGAAATGGTTGAAAATGAAATAAAGAGAGCCAAATCTGAAATAGCTTCCATGAAATCTGAATTTAGCAGAATGGATGAAAGGACTTACGATCCGTATCTTGGAGCGATGAAGGTTATTGAAAATAATTTTATTAATAATGCTGCTGCTTCATATGCTTATGATAATTCGTCTTTCATAATCAAAGCCGACGAGCTTTACTGGAAAACCAAAGAATATAATCAGAGGGAAAGATTAGCTAATTTGAATTTCGAAAAATGGAAGATAGGATTTGAATATGAAAGAAATAGGGATATTGCAGAGTTTGAATATGGTAAGAATAAGGATGAAGCCAGATTTGGATTAGACGAAGAACGTCTGAAGATGCAGAATAGGCTTAATGAAGCCAGAATAGCAAAACTTATGTCCTCTGGTGCAGGAGCGGCAGGCGGCAGAGCTGGAAGCCGAGCCATGCAGGTGGGCGTTGGCACAAACTCTGGTGGAACTATTTCAGCTAATCCTATCGAAACTAAAAATATTAGCATATCAGAAGAAACTCATAAGAAGTTTAATAAGGCATATACAGATCTTGTAACATCCGGAAGTAGACTATCTACGGCCCTTGGTGCTGAAAACATGAAAAATATTCAAGCTGCCATATCAAGAAATATGACGGATGAAACATCAGGATACAAGTATCTTATGGATGAAGAAAAACTTCTTAAGTATATAAAGGACAATGGAGGTCTTTCTAATGATATGTTTGATAAGCTACCTATGGCAGAGAGAAAAGCTGCCACAGATGCTTATATGCAGCTTAATAGCGCTGTAGACAAGATGGATATAGAGAATGATAGAATTAAGAAGGAGAATAAGATTTATGATAATATTGTATCTGAAATAGCAAATGCGATCGCGCAGAAGGAAGGAGGTAAACCCGAAGAATATATAGCCTATGCTACAGCGTTATCCCTTAATGATATTTTAAGAAAAAATAGAGGTACAGTCGGCGATGTAGAATCTGGAGTAAGATATTATGAAAAAGGATTCTCGCCTGCTGATATAGCTACTATAAGAAAGAGGGTGAAAAATGATGGCATTGATTTATCTAAAGTATTTGAGAGGGATAGCAAAAGTGGCAGGTATTTCTTAAAAAAATACGATGATGTAAAAAATAGTTTCTCGGATGGTGAAGAAAAGGTGTTTTTTAATGCACTGTATTCTATTAGTGGAATGGAGGGCGTTGGAAACTATGCAGTAAGTGATATTAATATAGCTGATCAAATAACTAAGGTTCAAGATGATGGTATAAATGAGATACGTAAAGAATATCTCGAACTGTATTCACCTAACACAGTAACGTATTCAACCAAATTAACCTCCAAGGAGGCTGGTTATAGAGAGATGGGGGTTCTCAGGGATCTATTTACTAAGAAAATGGCAGAGCATCCTGTTGGTAAATCGAAATCATCATCGGCAACTATTGAATCATTTTCTTTGACAGAATCGGGAATAGCCGACAATGGAGAGAAGACTTACAGTTTGGTTGCTAATCATACTGGTGAAAGAGAGGAAATAGATATTGTTGAGGTATCTGAAACAGAGTTGATAAATAATGGCATAGATCCTGGTATTAATACTCCTTCCGTCGATATAGGTGGATATGAAAGTGGTATTATAAGACCTACATTTGGAAGTGATACCAATATGTGGTATCCGAAGATGCTTGAAAATTCAGATATATCACCCGCTTATGCTTCTGTATCTTCAATGATGAAAGTGTTATCGGATATGATAAATGAATCTGGTAATAATTTAGATGATATGCCAGAACAAAAGGTTTGGCTTCTTAATGCAGCTAAAGATATATTGGATAACAGTGGAAAGCTTGGTGTAAAGGTTGAAGGTTATGATCCTAAGACAAGTTACGGTTATGGATATGAGACAAGGCTTTATCTTATGGAGAATGGTAAACCTGAGTTAATAGATTCGTTTGATACTCCTAATGTATGGTTTGCGGATAATGTGTCTAAAGAACTTGCTGTTGCGCCTCAGAAAAAAATAGTTGATTTTGTTGTGGCAGCCATAACAGAAGAGATTAAGGATATGGTGGCAGCAAAAGAAGGAGGTAATTTGCCTACGTCTTTGAATAAAAACGGCAAGTTGATGAAGTTGTTGAATAGTGTAAATAGGGAATAATATATGGAAAATAAGGAACAGACATTGGTAGAGAAATCAGGTTTCTTACCATCTACTGGATTGAGAGGGTATAATGCCGGAGTTCCTACGCGATATGAAGAAGAATCTTCTCTTATTGAGGGAGCAAAAAGAGAGATGGAGAGGATGAAAGTAGGTTCATATACTCCCCCGGTATCAGCCATAAATCCTGATGATGATTCAGAAAAAGGATATGATATTAGCGGAATAGATACTTCTTTTGATGTAGACACATCTTTTTCTGGACTAAAATCGGCTCTGAATGGTGGAGATGATCCAAGAAAGAAGAAAGAGGAGTCTTATAATAAGTTAAATTCCATGATAAAATCTATTCAAGATAAATCAAGGAATACTTATTCTGGTAAACAAACGTCTTATGGTGAGGTTATAGCTGGTAATCAACAGTCATCTGCTGCTGATTTTGGTGTATTTGGTAAAGGAAGAACTATTAAGTTAGATGAAGCATATGACTTTTTATCCGATGGGAACATCGGTCTTGCAAAGTTTAAAAGTTATATGCCAGGAAGGGATAATGAAGATTATTACGGAAGAAGTCAAACTACTTGGAATAAGGCTGTTAATGGCATAGGGAAGCTTGTCACAAAAACAGCATTATATGGTGTATCAGGAGTAGTAGGTATTATCCCGGCTGCGTATAATCTTATAAAGACTGGTACGTTATCTTCTGCATTTGACAATGATTTTACACGAACCATAAATGATATAGATGAAAGAATAAACCACTCTCTTCCTCATTATTATACAAGAGAAGAACGTGATATGGGATTTTTGCAGAGTCTTGGAACTGCAAATTTTATTTTTAATGATGTTATTGGAAATGGTCTATCGTTTACGACAGGAGCTATTTTGTCTGCCTACCTTACAGGTGGGATGGGTGTGTCAAGTCTTGGAGCTGTTGGTGCTAAAGTAGGGATGAGGGTGGCCGGAAAGATGGCGGCGTCTAAGATTGCGGCAAGTGCTGTAAAATCTGCTTTTGGAGCGTATAGGGCAGGAGCGATGTACGGCAGGGCCATAGGCAATATGGCCAAGGTAGGAGTAAATACGTTTGTGGGCGCCGGCTGGGAGTCTGCCGTGGAGGCTCAGTCCTTTATGAAAGACTCTGAAAGTAAATACAAGGAATATTTTAAAAATATGTATGGTCGGAATCCTAATCAGTCTGAGATGGCTGAATTTAAGAGTTCTATTTCCGATACGGCAAACAGCATATTTTTAGCTAATATGGGTATAGTTGGATTATCCAATTATCTTCTTCTGGGAAAATATCTTGGAGTAGACACTGGTTTTGCTTCTAAATACATACCTGGATTAAAGGGTGTATCAAACACATATAGGGGATCAAAGAGTTTTGTAGATCGCTATTTGTTTGGATTAGGGACTAAGAAGGTAGCGGGTGATGCTGGAAGATTACAGACGGTAAAAGCAAATTTATTCCAGAAATCCTTAGCTACTATTTGGAATGTATCTAAAAGACCCATATCTGAAGGTGTATGGGAGGAAGGCATGCAAGGTGTTGCTCAGCGCATGGGAGAAGATTTTATTAGATCAAGATATGATAAGACGTATCTTGATGCTACGTCTTCTATAGTTGATTCTTTTTCTAAGGCCATAGCTGAACAATTTACAACCAAAGAAGGATTGAAAGAGATTGGCATAGGAGCCCTGATTGGTGGTTTATTTGGAGCCAGAAATGGTGCTTTTGGTTTATATGAAAGGAGAAATAAAGAGCGTACTATTAATACTGATGTTGAGAAATTTAATAGTAATAATGCTTTTACTTCTCAATCCGTAAAAGACTCTATGCGAAATTTAGCCGAATTTAATGCTCAAATGAATGATCCTGAATCAGATTATTATTCTAAATTTGAATTATCTGACAGAATGGGAATGTTAGAGGATACGGCTAACAATTTCAGGTCAATGGTTAAAAGCCTTGACGAAAATGAGTTGGCTTCTGAAATGAAAGTAGATGAAGAAACTGTTAAAAAATACAAGGAAGATATTATAAAAGATTTTGATAAGAAGTTAGCCAATTATAAAAAAGCTTCTTCTTTTGCTGAGGCTATTACTGCTGAGACTTCATCTGATCTTTATCGATCTAATGTTGCTAATGCTGTGTTTAAGGGGTTGGATGCAGAAGATATAGCAATGGAAGCATCAAATGATATTGCTGATTATGTAAATGACAATAATTTGTTTGATGATATAAATACGTTTTATTCATTATCAAGTCAAGCTTTTGATACAGTTAATCAGTTAAGGGAATTGCGTAATGAGATCAATGATCTGAATGCTGAAATAGAGAGGTTGGCTACAACTCCGAGAAGAGTAGAGGATGGCAATGATACCGAAGCAGAGGCTATAAAACAAAAAACTATTAAATACGATAATCTTAATAAGGAATATAGAAGGTTGTCAGAAGATCTTCTTAGTAGTTATAAAGAAGTATTTTATTCTTTTGATCCTGGAGTATTAGCTCTTGAGTTGTTTAAATCCGAAACAATAACTGCTGAAGATATATTGAAAGCTTATGACTCTGTAGCTTCTTTAAGTACTTATATTGAGAATAATAAAGGGAAGAAAGAAGCAGAGGATTTAAGAAATATGGTGGTGAAATACCAGAAAGCCATTACCCAATATAAGGTTTTACGGTCATTTATGAACTCCATACAGGATAAGAAATTCATGAGACATGATTTTTCTTTATTTTCTAAGTTCTTAAATGATATGGTATCTTCTAATACTAAATCTATAGAAAGTGATCGTTTTTACCAGACAGAGGGTAATAATATCAGTTTGGATGAAAAAATAGATGAGCTTCTGAATAATGGAGAAATAAATTCAGATGAAGCATTTACCATGAAAGTATTTGGTCATCTAAACGATGGTATAACTCAGAAGCCGAAAGAAGATATATTGTCTGATTTTGATTATGAGTCGGCAATGGAAGATCTTTTGTCTGCACCTATAGAGGTTAAAGAACGTATCGTAGATAAGATATATACAGGTAATCAAGATCTTTTATCTCCAAGGGAGAAGGAGATATATGAAAAGTATAAACAGGATATTGATGATTATATATCAAATCTTGGTGATAGTCCGGCTAAGATGATAAAAGATTTATCAGATAAAGTTAGGAGACTTACTGAACATCGATCTGTGTATGAGGATAATAAAGCTATTATTGATATGGCTAAATCCAATTTGGAACCAGATCAAAGGAAGGAACTTGATGATGCTATTTCTTCGTATGTTGATATAATGAACAGACGGGATAAAGGGGAGAAGGTTGACGAAGATAAGCTTGCCGATTCTGTATTTACCATAGAAGATCTTGGCCAGGTTGGAAACATCACAGATCTCCTTCCTTATATCGAACAAAACAGGATTATTGATAAAGGTCGTATTTCCGAATCTACGTTAAGTAATTTTGGGGAGGATGATACCAATATAGATTCTCTTGTAAATGAGTTAGATGAATCCGATAATACGCCTGGAGCTAACATAGATAGTGCCCAAAATCCAGAGACGTTGATGGTTAGAAGAATATCCAACGATGGCAACGAAAGGTATGAAATTGCGGGTCTTAGAGCCGATAAATTTATATCTTCTATAAAATCATTGGTTCCTATTCAAATAAGCTCTGAAACGAACGCTAATGGTACTAAAAGGTATTCTCTTAACATAGGTGGAGAAACGACTACTATAATTGAACTGCCTTATCATGCGAGATGGTCTATAGACAAAGAATCGGCTCGTGTTCTTAACCGTTACACAGACGTGTCTATTCAGGACGTGGGTAATTCCTATTCTTTGGTTTATAAGCGTCTTGATTCAGATGAATTGGTTCCGTACAGAACAGGTGTCGGATTCGGAGAGAATGAGGTAGATAAAATAGATCAGGAAGCATTATCTTCTTTGAAAAAAGGAGATAAGGTTAATCTCGAAATAGATGTAAATGATACCTATAATCAGTCTCTTTTTGCCGAATACAATGACGCTGTTCAGTCCGGCGATAAAAAAAGAATAGAATCTGCTGAGAATAAACTGGTATCCAATATGGTTATCAAGGTCATGAGTGGGAACAGATTCGTTTCTGTTGTAAAAGCTGATACAGGAGGCATAGATGGTATAAGTAAAATAAGAAGAACGGCTTTTAACAAGTGGAAGAAGGACGCCGGCCGGTCGGCTACCATCGGCGTCGGCACGCATGTTGTTGCCCAGACCCTTCCCGGAAGACCGGTGTTTAACATGAAGGTGAACGGTCAAGGATATGGCCAGGTAGAAAATCTCCCTATTACCGAAAAAGGTGCTGAAAAAGTATCTGATGTCGGATATGTATTAAATGGTAAAGTCGTGCTTAAGAACGGATCTAAATACACAGGCTTCCCATTTGCTTATTCTATATTAAATGACAAGGGGAATAATTACAAAAATGTAAGAGTTCCGGTAGTTGTCATCAAAGGTAAAAACGGTCTTAATTATCTTTTCCCAGTTAGCCTACGTTCTGTGGAATCAGAGGAAGGGCAGAAATGGATGTCTTTTATAGATATGCTGCTTGAATCCGGTGATTCTGAATTGCTACAGATGGGTCAAGATGATATACAAGATCTTAATGCGTATCTAACCAAGTTAGGTCTTGATCCGGCTTCGTATCAAGTATCGTATTTGAATCCTATTTCAGGGCTTAGAAAAGCTCGTGAGGCTATAGAAAAATTATCTACAGTTCCTGATGTTGTTAAGTGGGTAGAAGATGGAAGTAGGAGCGTGAAAGACATTGTGACGTCTGAAGTAGAATCTGGAATAGATTTCGAAGGTGAGATGTTTGTCGCTCCTAAGATCAGGATTCAGTTTGGTAAATCATCTTCCAGTCCTAAGTCGCTTATAGAGGATGATCTTCCTTTCTCTGATGAGGGTAAGACCGTTACTTCTAAAGAAGACGTGGATGTTTATGAAGAGGAAATGCCAGAGGAAGGGGCTGTCCGGGAGACTCAGCCAGCGCCATTAGCTCAGCCGACTCCTGCGGCACAAGCTGCGCGGTCTTTACCTGGCAAGAAGCGTACCTCCAGGAAAAACTTCTCTCTTATGTTAAACGAAATAGAATCTCATATAGAAAAAGAAGGATTGCCGTCTTATGCTAATATTTTTGATTTTATAGCAAGGAAGATTGTAGGAGGTGATTTGAGGTTTCTTCGTGAGAGAGGTAATCCTAAAAGCCTTAAGGAAGAAATGGGATTAGAGCCTAAAGGAACAGTAGGTGATAAAATATCCACTCCTTCCAGTAAAGGTGGTAAGACCTTAGAAGAATACGTTTTTTGGCTTCGTTCTCAAACAGATCAGGTGGTGGTTGATTATGTTGGGCCAAGATCTGACGAACAAATTATATCAGAGTTGAAAAACTTTTTGAAATATATTAATTTTGTTCCAAGCAAGGCTTTGAATTATTCTCTTAGAGTCAATGGCATGGATACCCTAAAAGAATATGGCACAAAAGAGGAAGTAGAAAAAATGGAATCTGATATCAATAGTTTGGTTTCTAAAGTTTTGCCTACGGTGGATAATAAAACTGTAGAAGATGTTTCTACTGCAATAAAATCAAACAACTTGCCTGCCATATGGGAGCCCGTGGAAAGCCTTGATATGACAAACGAGGAAAAAATAGAGTTTTTGAATAACGTAGCAGATTTCCTTAGCGGCATACCAGAGTATGATGCTGTCGTGGAGTCTATAGAGTCAGAATCAGATAATATTTTAAATGATGGAAAAGAAGGAAGTGCAGAAGGCGGTGCAGTACGCACTGAGGAAGATGGCGATAAAAAGGGAGATGGAGAAGGCAAAGGACAATCCAGAACAAATGTCGAAGTTGAAAGAAATGTCGAATTACCTGGATCTGAAGAAGGAAGAGTAGATAACTATAGGAAGAACGGAGATAAGTTCTCTGACATTGCTGAAGTTACTTTATGGCTACTTAGAAGGGCTGCCGGCATAACCTCTATCCCGGAAGGAGAAGAGGTTTATGTAGAGGGAGATGAGGTTAATAGTATTATGACCGATATGGAATCAAGGTATGGTATAGACACCATCAATCACTCGCATACGACTAAGGCTATAAGGGACCTTAACGGCGTATCAGGTTATAAAGTAGAATACGGCTTAACCTTTTTGACATACGATCCTTTTATTAGAATATCCAATCTAAGGAAAGGATCTAAGGCTGCGAAAGACGAACCTCGTATATCCGAAGAGTCGCTTACTCACATATCAAGGGTGACAACCCCTTATTTCCTGTACGGCGGCGATGAAGCATATACATCTGTTCCGGCTAAGGTAGAACCTATACCGGAGAAGATAATGGGTCGTAATGGCATTAAATTTGGTATGAGTGTAGTCGAGTTAACCAAATTAGGGTACAAAAAAGCTGGTGGAAACTGGATATATAAATTCTATATGAACTCAGGTGTGTATGATTTGTATAATATCAGTACCGGTGAAGCGTTTAGGGCAAAACCGGATCTTGGAGTTAAGATAAGTTCCAGCGCATTCATCCGTTCTTTATCTCAATCTGGTAGGAAAATACAAAATATGATTAGTAATATGAGCCAGGAAGAGATAGATAGGAATAAGAATCTTGTAGAAGGTTCTGATAATTCGGATTCGATAAATGAGTTAAATAAGGAGTGTTGAGTATGAGAAGGAGATTTTTTTAATGCTGCGGATAATTTCGTGGGAGGATGTTATAATAAGTTATCTAATGAGGATATAAAAAGGCTTGGAGGAAAAAGACCTTATGTATGTCAGTTTAATAAAATTCATATACATATAGGACCTGTATTAAAAGATCATGATTCTGATGTTAGTTACATAATGTTTAATAGTAATTGGAATTATGGTGGTTATGAATCTATGGTTTATAATCATAGTAATAATGGTATTTTTATATTAGGTGAAAACAAAATTGGTAACATAGAAGATCATATACAAGATCTAACATATTGGTACGAATATGATCCAAGCATTAATGAAAATTATTGTTATTTTTATTATGAGGCTAATAACAGCGGAAATGCTATCAAGTTGAATGGTGAGTTTGGTAGTGCCAGTACTGTTTTCAACATTCCCAGCTTGGAAGTCACCACTCTTCGTGATGGCAGTTTGAGTTTTCCGGAGATTTATATAGAAGGAATTTGGGATCCGTCATTGTATAAGTCGGTTTTATAATTAACTTTGCAAAAAAAGTTAATTACAATGGGTGTCAAATGTCAGATAGAAAAAAAGGAAAATGAAATAAAACGGGTTAAGGCTCCTAACGGGGAGCCTTCCGTTCTTTACGGAAGTGCCTTAAAATTATTAGGAAACAGCGAGCGGGCCCTTCAGGTATGGGCTAAGGCTTACACTTCTGATTTTTTGTCGTATTACAGTCATTGGAATAACCCGGCTCCAGGGGAGATGTTTAATACCGATCCCAATGGAGAACCTCTTTTAGAAGATGTGCTGTCGTATATGAAGCGTCAGACTTATTTTGCTGATCCTTTAACGGCTCAGGATGTTAAGGATGTAAGAGATGTTATGATATCCAATTCCATATATAGCATACAATCTCTTATTAATAGAGTTAGAAGCTCTTTCTATGTGGATGGCAATCTTATCCTAAATGAAGAAAATCTAAGAAGATCCGGCTTGTATAATGAGACGGAAATAAGTAGGATATTGGATAATCCTTCTGTACTCAATGAGGTTAGCTCTTTTATGAGGCTATTGTTAGATTATTCCAATAACGAACACGATCTTGGGAAAGAGTCTTACTTCACAACCGTAGAAAAACCATACGGTCCTGTTGTGTATAAAAAAGGCGTCTTCAATAAATTAGGAAAGAGAGCATCATACAATCCGGCTGAAGTTTATGAGGCTATAAAAAATACAGTAGGAGGTATTAGTGTTGCTTCAGAGTTTGATGCTGCTTTCGGATCTTTATCTGATTCATATCCGGAGTTAGTTGAAAGATATCAGTCGGATAAGAGTTTTGCCTTGTCGATGTTCAACGAATTTTCGAATATGAACATCGTTCCGGTTGTAACTTTAGAAGATAATAATATCGTAGAAGGGAAGAGGCGGTCATTATCAAAGTTGCAAGATTATGCTTATTATAGCCCTATTGGATCTGAGTCATTACGAGCTCGTATATCAGCCTTTCTAAATAGGGTTAATGCTGATACAGAAGAAGACCTTAGAAGTATGATATGGGACGTAGAAGAGGCCTGTGTGGGTCTTGGTATAGATATCGTAGGCGTGTCTAAGGCATATGACGGAACAGAAGAATCGCTGAATAAAATTGATAGCTTGATGTTGGATCTTGATATTTATGTAGCAAGGCGCAACGATGATACTTATGCTCCTACCTTAGCTTCTGCTATTGATGACGTTCTTGGAGATAGCCAGGATCGCCGTGTTATGTTTTTGCCAGAGTATATGGATAATATGAATATCGTTTATATGGAATCTGACATAGATCCGGTATTGGCATTTGAAAATCATTCCCTGCTTTATCTTGGTGGAAACCTATATCATAAGGTAGAAAGAGATAATTTAAGTGATTTATACGATATGGCTGCCGAGCTTGCCAAGCAGAGTCTAACTTATTTCCCACCTGCTATCTATCCTGAATATTGTTTTAAGGACGGTGTTTTAGATAAGCGTAGCGTGGAAAACGTAGATAGTAAGGTCCTTGCTGATTCTATTAAAAAATACGTCCTGTCTTACACCGATTCTCAGAATACGGAAGAGATGAATGCTACCAGATTGGCATTCGGTCATCTTATTATTCCTGTAAGCCCGTATGTTAACGAAGAACGGGAGTTTAGCCGATACATAAACAGAAAGCAGGACAAAGAGAATCCTTTACTCTTATTCGATTTATACCAATCTTATCTTGAAAATAAGCTTCATAATACAGAAGTGTACGAAGGAGCATACAAGTATCTTGACTTTAAACCAGATCATTTACTGGGTCTTACCGTTTCAGATCAGGATACGTTAAAACAAATTGAACTATCTTTGGCAGGTAATGATCGTGAGCAGTTATTTGAGTATAGCATGAGCAGCACCGATCCTTCTTTTACAGATCTGTTCTATTTGGATTATTATGATATGTTATATGCCGGTTCTGATTTCTATCACGATCTTTTTACAAAACATCCTAATCTCTTAAATGAGGTTCGGGGTCATAACATAACTAATCAGGATGATAATGTTATCGTAGAAGGGTTGTATAATAATTTTATCAGAATAGGGAACACGGTGTTCACTAAAGTCGGCGAAAGTAGTTCCGGCTCTATCTACCAAAATCTGACAGGAACCGAATCGGAGGTGAAATACGATTCTACTCAGAAGGCTAAGACGGTAGAAACTGATTACGCTCCATACCAAAACAGATCTGGCTTGACGCAAGACATGACCGTAAGCAAGTCTGAATTGGATGATCTTAACAAATTGGAATGCAGGTAATTTTTGTATATATATATATAGTTTTTTCATAGTTATAATTTGGGAAGTGAGGCTTGTGAAAGTCTCACTTTTCTCATATATGCACGTATATCAATAACATACAAGAAAAGTTAGATTTTCTCCGTTTATGGATTATTTTTATTAAATTTGCAATATTAGTTTCAGGAAGGGATTATAGAAATGGGAAAAAGTAAGAACCGAACGTAACTAATAACAGTAGGAAATGAGAATCAGTACCATCAAACGTAACAACAGCATTCATCTTATGTATAAAAACATTATGAATGATTTAGGTCAATTAAGAACTGTATTTTCAAAATCCTATATTTATAATCTGATACAAAATCAAACCGGATTAAGTATCAGAACTATATCCCATGTACTTAACCATACCAAAGAACAGGATACGGATTCTTTGTGAAAAGCATGTATTTTCATACATTTGTTCGTTCTTTAGTTTTAGTAGGGAAAAGTTTTTCATGGTATTTTAGTTTAGATTGGTTGAGGCAGGATTCGCAGTGATGCGGATCCTGCTTTGATTTACAGCGCTTTACCCAAAAAAGGAAAAGCGAAAGTTGCTGATTATCAATTTTTCCCCATAAATGGGGAAAACTACTCGTTGTATATTATATTTCCGTTTTTACTGAAAATCCTTCCATTTTATCGGAAACAAACTCAGCCTTGTTCCACCCTGCAATCATGATCTTTGTTACGTGCTTCATGCACGTATGTTTAACAATTAAATACTATAAAATTATGGGTGGTGATAAAATCGTCCTTTTAGATGGAGCCGGGGCTAACGGTGGTGGTGCAGCCACTAACGGTCTTCTTTCAATGATTCCCGGCATGTTTGCTAATTTGATAGGTGGTAATAAAATGGATCCGAATCTGGTGGCGGCTTTGATGAACGGTCGTAACAACCAGGACGGTTTCGGTGGGGCTAACGGTTGGTGGCTCTGGATAATTGTTTTGTTCTGGCTGTGGGGTGGACGCGGCTTCGGTAACGGTTTTGGAAATGGCGGTGATTGTTGTGCCAATGGTTTGCCGGCTCAGTTGAATAACGATTACGGTCGTGAACTTTTGATGCAGGCAATTCAAGGTAATCGTAGCGCCATAGATCAGATTGCTTCTGCTTTGAACTGTTCTACTACTCAACTTCAGAACGCTATCTGCAACGTACAGGGTGCTATTGATAAAGTAGCTGGTCAGGTAGGTATGACTTCTCAGGCTGTTATCAACGCAGTTCAACAACAAGGTTGTGAAATAGGAAATCAAATCAGCTCTTGCTGCTGCAATCTGAGTTCGTTGATCAATCAAAGCACTTGCCAGACTCAGGGAATGATTACTCAGCAAGGTTTTGATAACCAGCTTCGCACGTTGGAACAAACCAATGTCTTGCAGAACGGTCTCAACCAAGGTCTGGCTAACAATCGTGAGCAAGCTACAAGCCAATTCAATATCTTGTCTGCGAAACTTGACGCCCAAACCGTTATGATCAACGACAAATTCTGTCAGTTGGAAATGAGGGAAATGCAGAACACTATTGCTCAACTTCGTGAAGAAAAAGCGGCTTTGACAGCTTCGGCATTATCTCAGCAACAAACCCAGAATATCGTTGGTCAATTACGCCCGACGGCCGTCCCGGCCTACCCCTCTTGTTCTCCTTACCAGGCTTATACTTGGGGACAGGTATTCGGAGGAGGTTGCTGTAATAACGGATGCGGATGTAACAACGGATGTTGCAATAACAACGCTGCCGTCTGATTTTATTAAGAAAGGAGGCTAATATGGCTTGTGTTTCTAAAATAGGATCGTTGTATGAGATGGTTACGAAGAATGTTATTGTCAGTACGACAAATACAGTCTTCGGTATTAACCCACGGGCTTGGATCGCCCTTCCGTGTGAGGGTCTTATCCTTCTTAAGATAAGGCAAGTAGTCCCCACAGCCGGAAGTGCTCTACCGGTACAGATTGCGGTCCCGGCAAACAGCACAGTTTCAACAGTAGGAGCCGACACCTGTTGCCCGGTTACGGGAGTGAATGTCGTGAACCCTATTAACGTAGCTGTCACGGGTGCTGCTATGGTAAATGGCACAGAACGCCTTCTGTACTTCAATAAAGTTCGTGGCGTGTTAAGATTAATGGATTGTTGTGTTCCGACAACAACAGCCCAGGCGTCTGAAGTTAAAGCAGGTAAATGATTTCAGTAGGGTGATGAAGATCATCACCCTATTTTCACCTAACTAATATTTTGATCATGTTTTCAGATTTGAAGAAAGGGTTTCAGGTACATACCCTTGATACTAATACAGTACCTAAATACGAATTGGGAAAGGTAGTAGCCGTATCCGAACCCAGGTATCTTCCTCCTCAGCCAGGTCAGTATCAGGCGATGCAGACCCGCGTGGTGGATCTGACGGTAGAGCTCACTGGCGAAACCAAGACCTATACGGTCCCGGAATCCCAGAATGTGGCTAAGGCTATGGGCATAACATTATCTACCAGCATAGATCCGATTATGAACGAACTGAATGCTATAAAAAACACCAGTCAAGACATAATAAACAGCGTAGATGCCCATCGTGCCAAGATAGAGGCTTGTGAATCTATATTAGAAGACATCAATCCGGCATTCAAACAAACGAGAGAGCAGGATCGTAAAATAGCTGGTATAGAAAATAAGGTGAATGACCTTACTGATTCATTCGAAGATTTAAAGAAGTTAATTGTAGAACGTTTGAAATAAGTATAATATGATAGTATATGATTTAAATTCAGGACACAGAGAATATCCTGGATATGACGAGATAGAAGACAGACGAGGTGGAGGCAGAGGCAGAAGCCGGCGTTCTGATGGGACGTACATGGGGTACGGTGGTGGTATTTACGACCATTACGGTATGCATGAGAAGATGAAGGAAATGGAAGAACGCGAAAACGAGCTGGAAGAAAGGGAAAGAAGGCTTGAAGAGCGCGAACGTCGTCATGAAATGGAGGACCGGGAATACCGGAGGATGGGTTACGAATCCTACCCGACCGATTACTATGGAGACGACAGATACTACGGTGACGGACCTCAGATGCGTAGAGGTCGCGGACGTGGCAGAGGTCGTTCTTATTGAGGAGCAGACGCAGAGGATCCAGCTTATCAGAAATATGTAGATACTTACGGCTACCATTTTTCTAATGCTCTCGCTGATGAGGCGGTAAAGAAGATGGTCAACGTCGATGGATCCAAGAGGATCTGGAAGCAGCCGGAAATAAAAGATATTTTTGAAAAGTGCGGAGCGAAGAAGCCGGATAAAGCGACATGGGGCGATGTCCAATATGTCTTTGCAATGTACTATTCGGATGGTTTTCCGAAGGTCTTCAAATGTGAGAACGAGTTGGTGAAAGCTACGTTAATGTATTTGGATGATCCGGATGCTCCCGAAGGAGTAGCCTTTATAAGATGGCTTGCCGTGCAAGATTACCTCGGCGAAAAAATAAACTGGAAGGATCTGACCTGAGATCCAGACCCAGGTCCTTCCGGTGGTGCGGGAGCCATAGTAAAAAATATGATTCCCGCATTCCCGTTTTTCCCGTTTGGAAAAAAGGAATAAAAATATTATACCGGTCGGCGGGCAATAGAATACCCGTGGCCGGTTTGTTTCACATAACTTTTTTTTGACATGAATATAGCACACGAATCTAAATCGAATAAAACCCCATTGTATTTAATAGGAGAGTTGATTGGCGTACCGAATACGGTTATGGACTCAGCATTGCATGAACTGAAAGATAGAATAGACAAAGACCCTAAATATAAAGATGTTAAAAATTGGCTCGAATCTTTACCCAAGATCTGAACCTATTTTTTTTCAATACCAGGCCCGATGCGATTTTAACGTATCGGGTTTTTATTTTAATTCATATTGTTTTATTTTAAATCTAATTAATTCATGAATGTCGTACTTTTGTTGAAAAAGTATTCTATATGGAAAATAAGGAAGATTACGTTGGTTACGAAGATCAAGAACTGTGTAACCGGTATTACAAAGAGGCTGAAGCCATGAGGCAAAATCAGGACTGGCCTCGGCTTAGGGCTGTCCCTGCTCCGGCTAAGGGAACGCCATCGCCCGGCTGGGGTCAGCTTGGACGTGGAAATGATGTCCGTGTTAAGTACGTTAGCATCAATTCAGGATTAGGAGGGGACAGATTATGACTGTAGAAGAATTGGCTAATAAAAGATACAGTGGCGAATTTGTTTTCATGCTTGGTCATTTGGAAGGTATAACAAGATTCGTTTTTGAATGTTTTGATCCCAGACCTGATCACGAAGGTAAAAACACTTATATGGTTTCCTATTTTGATAAGGGACTTCGTAGAAGAGATGTGGTAGATGTGCCGTGTTATATGAATATTTTGCCAAAATAATGGAAACATTAATCTTAGATGTACCTGTATTTTCCGGTAAGATTATTTCTCCTATCTGGATTAAAGCCGTAAGAGATTTTCAATCCAAATCGAAGACAGAAAGAGACTCGTATTGTTTGATTTGTGGATGTACAGGAGGGGATGGTGCATCTATAGGATTGGATTTTGGCCTGAAAACTTATCTAACTAAAAGTGATGGGAACAAAATTGGGTCTCCATTATTCTTCAAACAATATCAAAACAAGATTAGAAAACTAAACAAACGGCTTTCTAATGCAAAGAAAGGATCTAACAATAGAAGAAGGAGACTGTTTGAACTCCAACAAACGTATCGTAAAATAAACAATCTTCGATCGGATTTTCAATGGAAATTAGCTCATGATTTGTGTAAACAATATGATTATATTTTTATTGAAGATCTAAACATTGAAGGAATGAAACGTTTGTGGGGAAAGAAAGTTTCTGATCTTAGTCATTCTTCTTTTATTGATAAACTTACGTATGTTGCTTCAAAGTATGGAGTGATAGTACATAAGATTGACAAATGGTATCCTTCTTCCAAAACTTGTGAATGTGGCTGCATTAATAAAGGATTGTCGTTACGCGACCGCACGTGGGTATGCCCGGCGTGCGGAGCGGTAAACGACCGTGATGTTCTTGCAGCCCGTAATATACTTCGGAAGGGCATTTCCGAATTGGAGAGCAAGAGTAATTCCAGTGATAGTAATGTCGTGGTTTCTTGCGCTTGTATCCAAGAATCCCATTTGCTTTAGCGATGGGAGTATGTCAAACTGGTAATTGCATAATTTAATTGAGCGCAGATTCAAAGGACCCCAGTGAATCCTTTTTTGACGTATATGATAGAGATGAGATGAAATTGATATACGGAATAAAGATCAGTATTCTGAAAGAAATGTTTATCATATGATTACCAAGCAGGACATACAAGCAGCAGCATCGTATATTTTCCGAAGCAGTTTTGTCTCGGAGGACCAGGCAAGGAAAGCAATGGTAAGAGTCGGCAATAACGCTACCAAGATCCTCGTCAAGACCTTTAGAGGCAAGTTGTTCAAGAAAGCTTTTGAAAGAGCCCGTAGAGGAAAGGATATCAGTTCTTTTGAAAGACAGGAAAAAGAAAGTGGTTTCAATTTTCTACACAATCCTAATAATGGTCGTATGCAAAGCGGTCATATTATAATAGATGGAATTGGTCTGTTTAAACAAATAATTCATGAAAGGTAAAAAAGTTGATATTCGTTTAGGTAGAGGTCTGGCGAATCAGATTAAGATAAACAAAACCATTCCAGTGTCTCATAAACCAAAAGAAGAACGTCGAATGATGTTTATTTGTGGTGATGATATTGCTTCTATTATAAAGCGGTTTGAAAACGAATCAAAGTAATATAAAGTCGGACATATATCTTGTCCGATTTTTTTTTATATATTTGTGGCATGGCAAGAGGTTATTATTGGATACCACAAACAGATGAAACGTTAAATGGCAGAAGCTATTACGTGGCTAAGATAGTAGGAGATATCACGTTTGATACTAAACGAAAAAGAATCGTATTTCAAGCTGATAGGTATTTCCCTGTAGGATCTGTTTTCCATTTTACGCACAATTGCTTCAATTATATCATAACTTGCCTAATTCGTAAGCCGGGGCTTTGGTTTGAAGCCAGGAGAGAGGATTCGGGCTCTATTTGCCCTGAAGATATTGAGCGCTTTGAATCGGGAAGGTTTATACACCGAGATGGGTACATGCATTACATATAAGCTGAACTTGACGATTTTTCGTCAGATTATAATTTTTTTTTCATATTATTTTTAAGCCATCAGACTGAGAAGTTAGGTGGCTTTATTTTTTATGATATGCTTTATTTTTAACTACCTTTGTCTCATAACAAAAATGTTTTATCATGGTATCAACGTGTATTATTAAAAGAGATAATAAAAAGAAAGTTGTTTCTGTCTCTACCAGATCAGGGGACAGGTCTATGTTGTTTGATAAGATAGCATCTATTCCTCTTATGGAGAACAGGGAACGGGCTACTACTGTTTTTAAAACCGTATTTTCTAATAAGTTCTTAAAGGATTTTGGCGACTGGAGAAAGAGAGTGCCTATCAACAAACCGGCTTATAATAAGGTTAAATCCAACATTGATCTTATTCCGGAAGCTTATAGAGAAAGGGTACTGGATAAGGCTTCTAAGATGAGTAATCCTGTTCTTGTATCAAAATCAGATGCAACTTATGGGATTCAAGAATCAGGCTTCGGATTCTATAGCCAAGATCTGGGTGATAATATTATGTTGGTGGATGCTATGGTTCCGTCAAGTATTTCCGTACCGGAAGGACCTGGAATAGACGCCGGGCAGTATCTACAAGATGCTATATCTTCGGACTTCACTCCCGTATCTATGGTACAGGATAAGGGTGTTAATTATATGGTTATAAAAGACGGTCTTAAGATATTTAGCCCAGAAGAGTTACCACAGACAGATTCTAATCCTGTGGGTGTAACGTATCAGACCGGAGAGCCTCGTTTGTTTTTCATGAACGATCGTAGTCAATTATTTGAAGATTACGGAGAAGCTCTTCGCTCTGGCGGGAATGATATTAGAATAGGATTCTTATCAGGCACCGTTCAAGAATCTGCCTGGGATGGCGTGGCAGACATTACTTACAAAGCTGGAAAGTATGTTCTTAATAATCCCAAGTCTTTTATACCGGTCATGACCGCTTCTGCTTCTACTTCTTTATCAACAAAAGGCGGGATAATTAACTACCTTATAAAGAAAGGTCTTTTGTCAGGATCTAAGATATTCGATCCTGAAACAAGAAGCTATTATCTTACAGGAGAAGGTCATACAGGACAAATTAGACTTTTCAATTCAGCCTTATCATACACTGAGCTCCGTAATCATTTTGGTTCCGATGTTTCCATGAACGACCAGGGTATGATAACCATAAGCTCGTTGGATAACAGTAAGGTAACTATGAGACTTGCCACCGGAGGAACGGAAAGGGTTAGTAGGGAACAGATAAAGAACGATCTTAAGTCAGGAAGATACAATGAATTGGACGCCAAGTACGATCATTTTGATGCGCTTGTAGTTTCATTCATATTAGAAGACAACGATCTTTATGCTGATACTAAAGCTAAGATCGTATCAGATTATAGCAGGCAGGAACGTGATCAACGAAATTCTATTGTCGAGATACTGAAAACTCTTGGCGTTAGTGTCATAGGTATGACCGACTATATAGAGAAGTACCAAACCAAATACGGGCATGAACCTTCTGCTAAGGCATTGGCGGATATTGCCAATAACGTAATAGCAGTTGGTGAAGATGCTACTTTATCCGATTTAGTAGAAGAAACAGCCCACTTCCTTGTAGAGGCATACAGAGATCAGAATGCTGTTGAGGCTGTTCTGCAAGATGTAGAAGGTACGGAAGAGTGGAACCAATATGCAGGTCAGTATTATAATACATACGGTAAGGTATATGAAGGCTCTGAACTTGATAATGCTGTTAGGAGAGAAATTCTTGGAAAGATCCTCGCCAGGGAGATGCAGACCGGCACAGCACAGGCGCCGGTAGAGCCCACCTCCTTCCTGGGGAGCGTCCGGCAGCTTCTCTCTGGAATAGTAAGCTGGCTTAAATCAACTTTATCTACCCAAAGACAAGATTTGAATAACGTTATTAAAAACATTCGTGATCTTGCCATTACCGACATAGATAAAGGATTTGACACCTCTCTGTTAAAGGATAATGACTTTACATTATACTCCCTTTCTTCTATGAACAAGAACAAGTTTCTTGAGTCCAAGATCAGATCACTAAGAAAAACATTAAGAGACTTACGTCAGATAAGCTCTGATAGGGCTGTAACTACGTCTATGACCCTTGCTCAGCTTAAGACCATAGAAGATAAGATAAATAAGGTAGAGACCGAAATAGACAAGAATGAGATGGCGGCTGCCATGAACAGCATGATCTCCACAGCCGAAGCTCAGGTCAGATACTTAAGTAATGTGGTGAACACCATCCTTCATGGTGATACCAAAGACGGCAAGCTTCATTTCAATACCAATGATCGAAAGAACGTAGATATTATCAACAATCAGGTTCTTCCGATCATGAACGATCTTCGAGGATATATCCGTAACAGAAGTACCGAATTTGATGAACGTGAAAAGCAGGATTATACAAATAGGATCAATACCGTCATTGCCGACATCAATGGTATTCAGTCTGATATTAAATCAGTACAAGACCTTGATGAAAGCACGTTGCTTGATAAGTTAATGAACGAACTTCATGTGCCGGCAGATAAGGTAAAGAGAGTAAAAGAATTTTTCGACAAGGTTCAACACGATGTTTCTTGGATAAGTAGGTGGTTTGGTATATTAGAGCATTCTTCCAGTCCGTTCAATAACGCTCTTGGAGCTATGATTGCCAAAGACAATTACAATGCGATGGTGAATGCCCAGCCCGCCATATCCGACTTCCTGGCATATGCGAAAAAGCATGGTTTTAACAAATCTGAATTTGAAAAACTGCTTCAGAAAGTAGACGGCAAAACTTCTAATTACCTTCGTAGTGCTCTTGATATGGCTAAATACGATCGTAATAAGAAGCTGGCGCAGATGCGAGCGTTTGCGACTGCCATGAACATAGAGATATCAGAAGAAGAAATTGGTGATGTGGTTGACAATAACCGTAATTACGTATTTAAAAGAGAAGTAGTTGACAAGGATGGAAATACGGTTACTGAAAACGCTAAATTCAAACCATCGTCTGATAGAGTTAATACCGATATTTTTACCATCGAGCAGGAAAAGATCTATACAGAGCAGATGGAAAAGTGGGATGCTGAAAATTCGGAACTGGAATTTAGCGAAAGTTATGCCACAAGAATGGAATCCATATACAAAAAGGCTGAAGAAGAATTAGGGCATCCGGTTTCTCAAACAACCAAAGAATACCTTAATGCTCTATCCAGGCAAAAACGGATATTGAGGCAGCCTTTTATTGATAGCGGTGGTAATTTTGATGAGGCCTCCTATTTTAAAAGCAGCAATTACGAAGAAGAAGGACTGCTTCGTAAACAACGTAAGGAAGCAGCTTCAGAATACATATATGTAGGAACCAGGAGAGTGGGAAAAACCGGCGACCAACTTAAGATGGCCAAAGAAATACAAGCCATAAATGAAGTTTGGAGAAAGGAATCAAATAATGTCACTAATGCCGTATCAGAATCGTTTTTGCAAAAATTAAGAACGATTCAGAGCGAGTCTGGAGGAGAAGCTGCGCTGAAGACGCTTATGTTGGGGGGTCACCTGTCATTCAACGATCGGTTTTGGAATGACGTAGAATCAGAACAGTCGGCACGTACCGAATCAAATAACAAGGCTTCGTATCTTAAAATGGCGCATGATATCATTAGTTCTACGACAAGTGATAGAGATGCGACTGACGTGGATTCGATTGTAAAAGATATAGAAAAAAATAAGGCCATTATCAAGGAAATAATTGGAAACAATCGCGATGTGGCTGATATCGGAGAGATTAACGAAGCGACATTTACCTCATCTGAAAGAGATGCTTTTAGGGCCGCATCTGAAGCTATTGAAGCCGATTACGCTATTTTGATAGATTATGCTAAGATGGTGGGTCTTGAAGATATTGATAAGTACCTTACTAAAAGCAGTAAGGCTGAAAACGAAGTAAATCAGTCTTATTTAAATGCTCTTGCTGACTCCAAGGAAGTGGAATGGAAGTTCGTACAACGTCATACTACGGCGAAGAAAGCAAAAAGGATTCAGGCTTTAAGGGATAAGCTGTTTAAGGCTGCTGATAACCGATATCTGTTTACCGTATCTGAAACCAACTACCTGTCAGAAAAGCTTGGTATAAGCAAAGAATTAGACGGTAGAGATTTCAGGAATGCTGTTAATGCTAAGATGGCCAGTTTATTTTTAAATAATACAAGAGAAGAGGGCGTAGAAGAAGCTAATGCTATTGTTAATGAATTTGCCAGAAGCCAGGTTTTTTCGTACTATAAACGCATGGCGCCTACCGGATATGCAGCTATGATCGACAAAATCGGTCGAGGTGAGATAGATGTGGCGCAAATGGTTAAGGACGTACAAAACGGTACATCCACCCAAGATTATGGCATGGACATATCGTACTTGTCTTTCGACCCTGCAAGGGCATGGGTGGCTGAATCTGAAGCCGAAAATAGCGGTCGTAATCCTGATTATGTAAAAGATCATGGGTATGGTCATCGAATGCCTAAGAAAAGCCTGTATCGTGACGAATCGTATTTCAATGACTTTGGTATCAAGTATGATGCTGACGGTAATGAGGTTGCTACTAAAAACGTAGAGCAGTGGAATATGATTCAAAAACTCAAGGAAATAAAAAGACAATCCCTTGATCTATACAAAGAGCAGAGCCCGAACCTGTATGCTATTCCACAGATATCAAAACAAGATATAGAACGTATGGAAGGATTGGGTATTAACTTCAAAAATACGGTTCGTAATTTTGTATCAGATCTGTGCCTGGACAGAGTAGACGATTCTCTATATGGTAAGACCAGGCAAGGAGAAGTGTATGACCCGGAAGACAGACTTAGGTCTATACCTAAATACTACATATATGAATTGGAGAACCAAGATGATGTATCTCACGATTTTGGCTACTCTTATTCGATGCTTATGATGCAGTCATCGTTATACAACGAAAAGCAGAAGTCTATAGAGCTCGCTCAAGGACTGGAGCAGATGTTACTGAATAAACAATTTGAAGGTGGTAAAAAGGCTGAAGCAACCCAAGCATATCAGATGTTCAGGGACTTCTTCAACGATCATTATTATGGCATTAGGATGAACACCAAAAAACTTACGGTGAACATCGGAGGATATACGGTAGACCTTACAAGAATTATGATGGCTGTTGAAAGATTTATGTCGGTCATGAACTTGGCACTGTCTCCATTTGTGGCAGCTACCGGCGCCTTAACAGGTCATATCAACCTCATCATGGAATCTGCCGTAGGACAGTATATAAGCAAAGACTCCCTTAAATACGCATCGGCTGAATTTTCACGCCTTGCTCCATCTTGTATAGCAGAAACCGGAGACATAGATAGGAAAAGCAAATTATATGTCATAGGTGAGAGAATGGGGATATTCAATATCCGAAATCGTATGTATGGTGCCGGATACAATAGAGCGGCCAGGACCTTAATGCGTTCGCCTATGTATGCTTTTATGGAAATCCTGAACTACCCTCTTGATCCGCAGGTTATGATTGCTACTATGGACAATGTTCGTTATTACAAAGGTCGGTTCTACACGTTCCAAGATTTCAAGATGGAAAAAGAACGTAATAAAGAACAGAGTACCATAAAAAGAGAATGGAACGCATTAAAAGATCGTACTTTATGGAGTATGGTAGACGTCGTGGATGGGAAGGTGGTTGTAAAGCCAGGATCGGGTGTTACTGTTGAGGAAGTTGAAACCCAGATGGCTATAACCAGGAATCAAGTCCGTAGCTTGTCGCAGATATGTAACGGATCTTTGAATGAAGAAAACCGAACTGCCGCATCGCGCAACTGGATAGCCAGGTTCATGACCGCCCACCGAGGATGGTTGGTGCTGGCGGCTCAACGTCTGTGGAAAAGACGTGGCTTCAATTTCCAAACAATGCAAGAAGAGGAAGGGTTGTCAATTACGTTAAAGAATATGATAGCCAAAACATTTAGCCTGGCTTCCGAGTCTGGTATGAAAAACATCATAGATGCCTGGAACGAAAATAAAGACAATATGAATGAGGTAGAAAAAACTAATCTCAAACGCCTCAGTGTCTATGCCGGCACGTTCCTTATCATGCAAGCCGTATCCATGCTTCTTGCCGGATGGCGTGATGATGATGAAAACGAAGAAAGTTGGCTTACTCAATTTGGATCTTACGTTGGATTCAGAACCATAAACGAAATAGCTTCACAGATGCCGTTTATTATGGAGCTTAACGTTGTAGATATCATTAACGACCCGTTTGTTATGGGAAGGAAGCTGAAGGATCTTACCGATCTTAGGAATTATTCACTTGATAAAGTAACATCCGGTACATACAAAGGAGAGTCTAAGCTATTTAGGCAACTCGCCAAACAGACGTTTATCAAACAATGGTATAATATCAAGACGCCGGAAGACGTAGCGCGCGCCTATAATTGGTGGCAGCAGACAAACAACAAGTCAATGATGTTCTTCATCGGCGCTACTCCTGATTCGGAAGGAGACGATGACGTTAGTTACAAATAGACGAAGAATATCGGACTTGCATTGTTTTTGTATGATTCCAATATGTTATATTAGCATCGTCAAAGAGTAGATTGTACGTTTTTTTGTTCTTACTTGAAAGATTATGTAGGTTTAATTTTTTCTGAAATTGTTTTCTTACCGGTTCTCAGTCAGAGATGATAGGGAACCGGTTTCTTTTATGTTGTCAATTATTGCTATCTTGCAAACAAAAATCATGAGACGAAGATTTCAAATAGGGATGGGGGGTAAATCCCTCGCTTATAATCAATAAAGGCATATACATCCAACATGTAGATGGAGGATTATATACAAAAGAAAATTGGTCTAATAAAGGATATTCCAATGATCTATGCAATGGAATAGCTCTTGTAGATAAAGTGTGTTTTGTTATAGCCACCGAATATATTGGCACATTTCGTTGGGGTAAGGATGGAGAAATAGACAATATATTTGCACAAGATAGTTCTCATATGGGAACTATTAAAAAGGATTATTGGGGGCGTGAAAATCAGAATGCGTATCTTGAATATGATACCAGTAATACAGATTACGCTTTTAATAAAGCTAATAGCTATTTATTTAAAAATGGTCAAAATGGATATGTAGGTGGCGCCGGAGAGTTTTTTTTGATATCATTGTATGCTAATGAAATAAACGAATGCCTTTTAATGGTAGGAGGTACGATAATGAGTAATAGAATGTGGACATCCACTCGAAATGAAAAATTTTCCTATTCGTGGTATTATGATATAAACATCCAAGGAGATCATTTGGATACAGGTTCAAGGGGTAGTTCACATTATGTCCGTCCTTTTACTGAATTAATTTTATAAAATTATGAGAAGAAGATTTGAAAATATTAATACAGTTGCTGGCGGCAAGATCCCTGTTTTTGCTTGTTCGATTTCGGCCCCTACAACCACATGGCGAAATCCTGTACCTATTCTTGGTTGTAGATACCGATCTAATGGAGCAACTATGGCGGCTTCCTATGTTTTAGATGAAATTAATAATAGCAAGGTATGTACGATGGGCGGTAATCCTATAAATTGTACGATATCAAATTCTGGACAATATATCCAGGCTTACTTTAATGAAGGATCGGTAACAGGTGATATTATGTTACAGTTTACGATTGGAGACGTTTTTTATTATTTCTTTATTACAGAAGGATCCAATCAAGTACCTCAACTGAAATTAAGTCCAAGTACTCACCTTATTCATTCAATATATAAGATAAGTACAATTGGCAGCTTTGTTCCTATTGACACCTATGTAGAATTATAATAAAAGATATAAAAATAGTACTAAAATGTATTAGTATAAGATAAGACGGTTATTAATCATATATTACAATAATCCCCAACCGTACACCTATTGTATGGCCGGGGATTATTGTAGTTACCATCTTCTCTTGTAACAAGAATCCACTACCTTTACCTTTCCTTCTTCTTTCTCACCATAATTAAATTCATACGCATCTTCGAATGAATAAAAAACAGCATAATACGACACGCCAAACATATTATATTTTATTCTGTTTTTCCATTTCCCAAAAATGTTTTGATATTGGCACCAATATTCTATTTCCCCATTAGTTAATTTCCTTTCAAATATTCTAATAGGAACATGAAATAGATTCCTAAGCATTAGCTTTATGACCTTCCCTATCTGTGAAAACTAAACCAATACCTTCTATAATATATCCTACTACAGGAGCTTTGTCAAATTCCTCCTTCGTAGCCCAAGTGGCATTATCAGGCATCAGATCCTTAAATGCATCCGAAACATCACCTTGGCACCAGCAGTTATTTGATACAACAATGCCTTTCCCTTCGATATTGATATACATTTTTCTTCCACCGCATCCAAGGCTGTTCCATCCGCTCGGTACGTTTTCCACCATAGGCTTAAGCACCCAGCTTTCACCGTCTATCCTAACCCATCCTGGATCGTCTTTGTGCTTGTCGTACATATTTTGCCAAAAAGAGCATTCGTAGCACCACCCCCTGTCTTCCATGACAGTTCTTATCTCACACCTTTCAAATCCATCTGCATCCATCGTGTGCGGAGAATGAGGCTGGTGAGGAGTGCCACATTTTGGACATACGAGTTTTAAATTATTTTCCATATTGTTTCACTTTTATGATCTTAATAGAATCTCCTATATTGTATTCCCCTTGGTATCCAACGAATTTTATAAGTCTATTACTGTTAAATATTGAAAATCCTCCGTCTTCACCATAATACATCACACGCCCACCCTGTAAAGGACGTAAATCATATATAACCCATCCGTTATTAACCTGACTATCATCATGCGAACATGATGATAACACAAGTGCCATCAATAAAACAAAATACCTCATGTTATTTTCAACATAAAAATTTATAACCTGGTTTTACTGCCTCTGCTTCTTCTCTCGTATCAAACATTAAGATAGTAGTTGATTCTGTACCTTCACAAATGTAAGATACTTCCACCCACCACCTAAAAATTCCAGAGCCATAATCATCATAGTACGGCTCAGAAAGAACTTCTTCTACATACCCATCCAAATAATTCACGATCGCTCCTCCTTATTTTTAGATTCTGCCTCTTCGAGTATGCTGATCACCTTATCAACAATATCCGAATCAGACATTTTCTCAATAAAAACATCCATTGCCTTAGTTATGTCATTGGCTTCTTTTTCTTCAAGAGCTATTTCTCCACCGGTAATAGCATCAGATAATGATGTAGATAAGTGTCTTATCTTATCAATGCTCATAAACGTAAATGGATTACCACCTTGACCTCCACCCATTTCTTTCATGATCTGATATCCACCTGAGATAAGTCTGCCTGATGTCGTGGCCAAGGAGGATACGATTAGGGACAGTACCGCCGCTTCCGTCCGCTCCTCGGACACACCCCTCGACCACACGGCTGCCCTTATAGCGCCGGCCAGGTCGTCTATGTATGGCATGAGACAGTCTTCCATGACCTGTGTTATATCAGCAATAACCTCACTACGTTCTTTATTTATGTAGTAGATAGAAGCATTGTACCTCTTTATCTCTTTGTCCATATCATTTAAAAGACGCTTGATATTGTGCTTATACATAGGACTGGTTTTAATTACTTCCTTTAGCTTAAGAATGTAATTATAAGCCTGGTCGTTTACGAACAACGTCATGGTCTCAACCGTTGAATGAAGCGTGTTGAGACTGTTAAGAATCTTATCGAAATTGTTTATCAAATAAGCTTTCCTGGCTTTTGCCGCGTAATTAATCATCGCATTTAAATTTTAGATTTTCAAGTTTATTCAATCGTTTCTTAATATATTCGATTAGGTACGCTCTCCGTTCCTCTGCATGTTTTAAAGCTTCTTCTTTGCTCTCAAAAGCATCCATTCCTATTTCATAAGGAGTGAACCTATCAGGGATGTCGGCTAACAAAAGACCGCCGTACTCTTCTATTTTAGCTTTTACTTTTCTTATTATACCGTCTCTCAGGCACGCATCCGTAACCCATATAAATCTATCACATTCTTCTAATTCCCTTTCGTACAATTCATACCATTCCGGCTTAGGAAATCTTAATGTGAATCTAATTTCGGTATCTTTCTCTAAGACATTAATATCATACGCCTCCGGCCACAGTTCTTTTATACTGTCTTCGTCTTCAGCATACGCCACCAGCACAAATGAATTACTGGATTCTGCGCTACACCAATACGGGTATTTTATAGGCCATTTGACTGGACGGTAGTCGTTACTACAGTCGGATTTTTTAATGTAAAATCTTGCTCTAATCATATCGTTATTAATCTAATAATTTTTCAATTTTAATTGATTTTGATGATAGATACATATTCCATGTTCCTCTGCCTCTGTCACCTTTTTCGTTTTGTTTTTGGATTGTCAAGTACAGATCTCCGTCTTCACATACTTCAACTTTTTTCAAGAAGCCTATCATTTCATCTCCTGTTTCGTGTAAAATACGGATCTTACTTCCTTCTTTTAACCCATAATTGGAATCAAAGTATTCTTTTTTGATTCTATCAATATTGTCTTTATGGTTTTTTATAGCATAAAGCTCTTTTCTTAATAAATAATTTAGTTGTTCTATTGTCATTTCTTTTCCTCCTTGTTTAATGGTATCAACCCTTTTCCATGCTTGTCATACCACAGCATAGCTATACAGTTCCATGCACATTGTGCAAGATGAAAACATCCTGTATCGGAATCCACTCTTTCCCCTTTCATGTATTCCATTAGGTGTCTGGCAGCCGCAGCACGATACCGTTCAAACCCGTTGTCAAGGTTCTGCCATTTATTGGGTCCGTACTTCTTTGCACCAGCATGATAGACTCTTACAATATCCTCAATCTCTTTCATTGGAAGCAAATCCCATCGTAGTTTGTCGTCAATGATGTCATTTTTCACCGATTTGTTTTCTATGGGGTCTTTGGTAAGAATAATATCCATAATATCCGTTTCTATGACGAACGTCTCCCCATTGCAACAAACCTCAGCATATTTATCATTTACTTCTATGTCTGATACTGCCTCCGCTATAGCTCCTTTGACGATTTTAAATTCGGCACTGATTATATCATCTTTTAATATGCGAAAAATAGATCCTTTTGGATAAAGGATATTTTTAGTATTATCATCCATCTTTTCCATTGCTTTATCGTTGTTTTACCTCATTTCGATAGTAATATAATCCATCTTCGTCTTATACCCTATCATTTCTGTTTTTCTCAAAATACTGTTTTACGGCTTCAATCGCCTTATCGTCATCAAAAGCCTCTACAAACCCCTCATAGAATCTATTTCGCTCCATAGAGAACGTATTGCTTCCATCCGGAATGGTTCTGAACACAACTACCTTCTCTCCATCTACGTTCGTTCCTATGATGTTGTTATGGAGAATAATAGAATACCGCCCAGAGTTTTTGTTCTGGACGACACTATGTTCGAGATTGTAGAGTCTAAGTAGTTCTCTTATTTCTTTTACTCCCATATTATTTTACGTTTTTAGAAGTTACAGCCTCTTCTCCCCATTTCTTTACATATATAGATCTCATCATGTTCATTAAATTAGAGAAAGAAGAGATGGTTCCCATCTCTATGCAGAATGCAAGATTAGACTGTAGGGTTTCAAGTTCTTTCAACTGCTCCTGTGTAGCCCTATTTCTTATCATGCTTTCATGCTCATTAAATACAATCCAATTTAAGCCTTTAGCCATCTTGGAGTAATCGGCATCCGGAAATCTTGATATAGCTCTTGACAAGACATTGTATTTATCACCTGCCTCTATTCGGTTTAAGATAAGCTTATCTGTTAACCACGTAACAACCTCAGCATACAACATAGGGTTTAGTTCCATAGCTACAAGCACCCATATATATGGATTACACATAGTTCTCCTATTCTCTCCTCTACCCATTGTCTTATAAGCTCCCATTTTTTTCATCACTTTTATAAGTGACTCTTTTTCAACAGATTGTATAAAACCAGGAAATCCTGATTCTATCTTATATCCTTGTTTTTCAAGGATATAGTAAACACGTTCCGCACTCTCCTTATTAGATAGGATATTCTCTATTCTCTTTTCATTCCACCCCATCTCAACCCTCTTCTTCGTATAGGCTTCCTGAAGGTCTGTTAAGGACATAAACGAAGTTTTAGTGTCCTGCTTAATTATTACGCCAAATAATTCTCGGTCTTTTGATACCATTGTAACATTTGTTTTCATAAAATATAACACATAAAAAATAATACGATACAAAAATATGTATCGTATTATATCTATACAAATATATTGTGTTAAATTTTATGATTATATTTTTACGTTATGCGCCTATGGCTGCCTCTAAATTCCCTATAATACCAGTTTCTATGTCATTGATTTTATCATCAATGGTTGAAACCGCATTCTCTAAATCCCCTACAATACTTTCTATATCATCAACAACCGCCTCCATATTAGCTACAGCCTCATCTGATTGATAATATCTTTCTGTATCTTGTAACGACTCCGGCATATTATCTCTTGCTTCCGTCTCTTCGTCTAAAATCATATCAACATCATCCTTGGCTGAATCCAGATTATGCCTAACCTCTGACAGCTTTGATTTGATAAACTCAAGATCTGTTTTATGCTTTTCCAAATTGGAAATAATATCCTCTATTTTCTTACGTCTTTTGCTGTTCATGCTTTTATTCTATTATAATATTCGATAATCTTTTCTTTCCTGTCTCCTGGTTTTACTGCCATATTCTCAGCCAAGAACCTAAAATACGACACTGGTATGTCCTTGAATCTAATTCCTTCATATTTTCCAAACCACATTATTATGCTGTCAAGATCGTCTTCTCTCCTACCATCTCCATTCACAGATTTAAGCGAGGCTGCCCGACGAAGGATCTCGTCTTTGGTAATAATATCACCCATCCTTATATTAGACAGAAGTTGATCGCCGGCAAACATACACCAGCCCTTAGAAGGGAATTGCTCGATTGTCAGGTCTTCTATCCGACCAAAGCGTCTCATGTTGTCGCAGCAATCAACTATCAGCGCCTCTTTCTTGTCAGGATGGATGCGGACGGCGCGGCCTAATATTTGGTAATAAGTTGAATATGAGAAAGTTGGTCGACCAAACATCACACAATCAAGTTCAGGAAAATCAAATCCGGTAGCAAGCGTTGAATAATTAAAAACCACCTTCAACTTACCTTCTTTGAAATCGGATATGATTTGCTCTCTTTTCTTTTTGGTTGTTAGCGATGTTACGACACCGGTTATGGCTCCCATCCTGGCATTCATGAACTCTGATATTCTATTACATGATTCGATAGAATCCATGCAAACCAAAATGGCTTTACGCTCGTTCATAAGTTGAAGAAGGCGCTTGTAGATAGAGTTGTTTAAGCCGTTTCGTACAATACTTTCTTTAATAGATTCGTTGGTGTATTCGGCTCCGGTACTGTTTAACATCAGAGCCGATTCATCAAACGACCATCGTTCGTACTTAAGTGGACACCAAAACCCTTGAGAAGTTAGTTCTTGTATTTGAGTCACATGAACTATTTTCTTGAAGAAGTTATGCTCGTCTTTCGTCAGCATATTGAGCTTGCTATAGTTCCCTTCCAGCATGGAACTGTAGGTTTGGAGGCGGCAGGGAGTGGCGGTGAAGCCCAGTACCTTCGCCTCTGGGAACCTGTTCATAAACTCCATAAATTCAGAACCTTCTTCAGGAGAATATCCTGAATGACATTCGTCTATCAATAAGGTATCTATCCCTATATCCTTCAACCTCGCTACATCTTTCTTTATGCTCTTTAATGTTGCATAAGTCATAGCCGACAGCTCCTTTATACCACATGAAGCAGAATATATAGTAGGTTTAGAACCGAATGATACGGCCTTTGCATAATTCTGCTCCAGAATCTCTTTTGAGGGCTGTAATACTAATGTCGGTCTATTTATTTCATGTGCTATCTTGGATATCAGAAGGCTCTTTCCACATCCGCATGGGGCTACGATTATGCCAGGCTTCTTAGATCTTCCTGTAAGAAACTTAAGCCCGGCATCTACTGCTTCTTTTTGGTAAGGTCTAAGTTCAAAGCCCATCGCAATCTATTATATTATTTTTTGAAAGTTCTATTATCGCCTCTTTCAACATCTTCCTTGCTTTATTCTCATTATCTTCAAACAGGCATACACTGCATGTAGCACCTTTGGAGGGGTAGTCTCTGTAGGCTTCTGCTCTTTCTACAACGTACTCACAACAATAGTCGTGACTCATGTCTTTTGCTATACTTATAAAATGATCTTCTCCATCCATCAACACGCAATATTCAGCATCGTTTTCGCATGCAATAACACCTTTGTTTTTTAAAATGGATAGCACTTTATTTCCAAAAAGTCCAATATAGACCCATATATCTTTCCCTGCATTTTTGTAAAAAATATCCATTCCTTCTTTGATTGTGACTTTCTTTTCCATAATCCCTTATTTTATATCAGCAATTAAAATATATTTTTTAACAATATCTTCAAGACTCACAGAAGAACGTATATATAGTTTTTCTTCGTACTCATATAGAGCGTACCCTTCTTTTATGTCTAATATCTTAATCACATGCTTGCCTCTTTCAAATGGATCCTCAAAGTAGCTCTTATGTTCGTATCTTTGACCTACTTTGATTTTGTCAGTTTTCTTCTTCATCTTATAACGCTCTACTGCTCTACCTGTTTTTATGAAAGCTGTCGTGAGTAAGTATAATAAAACTAAATACAAAAGGATCGCTACTCCACATATTAGATCTTCTTTCATTACACTCCTTTTAAATAGTTGAACCATATATCCTCCAGCTTCTCCTGAAGCTCAAACGCTTTCTTGAAATTCCCGCATCTTACAGCAACGTCTCTCATGTATTCTACGTTTATAACTTCCGGATCTTGCCGGTATTTCGTTCTTAACTTTTGAACATCCTCGTATTTCATCGTTTTATCTTTTTAGACGGATCCCAATCCGAAGAGAAAGGGCATTCGTTTTTGTTATGTAATCCAAAGTCACAATAATAACACAGTGCCGACGGGCAGGGCAGCTTGTTTTGCGGAACAGGCTGGCTTAGGGTGGCACGCCGCTTGCTATATCTGGCTCCTTCTGCTCCCTGGATGTATGCCTGAAATGTTTTTACACTATTATCTTCAAAATCATACATTTTAGATAAAGTGTCATTTAGCATTTCTATAGATTTTGTTTTACGCTCTTCATTTACCTTAACCTTTTGGTACTGCCTGGTTCTGGTAAAGAAATAGATGTTCATATCTGGCAGAACTCCACCATATTTTCTATAGATGTAAAATGAATATATAGGATGCTGTAAATTCGTTTCCAGCTTCTTAGAGTCAAAAACCTTATTCCCTGATTTCCAATCTATGACATAATGGTGAACTACGTTCTTGCTTTTTATAGCCAGATGAAGATCCACTGATCCTACTATGTACACATGGGTATGAATTACCCCATTTATATCAACAGGCTTAGGAAGACGGTACGGCAGCACAAAATCTTCTTCGACTCCAACTATGGCGCCGTGCCTGATAAGTTTCTCGCAGGGATTAAGATCACTATCAGCTATCATAAACCTATTCCCGTCTTTTTTAAACAGATCCACAATCCAAGCAAGAAGCTCTCCAGATTGCTTCATGGCTATCATCATATTTTCCGGTGATTGCCAAGGTATGTCTTCTTGATAGGAATAGTAACTTATTGCTTCTCCAAGGTCTTTACCAGAAGGCTGTCTTCCGTTCTTAAAAAAGTATTCCAGTGTCTTATGGATAACCGTACCATAAGACGTAGCTTCTTGTTTTTCCGTAGACCTTTTGCCCTCTACGTAAGTCTTATACCATTTCATTGGACAGGTAAGAAACGTATCTATCTGGGAATAAGATATGGCAAGACGTTTTACACCATTAAACTCCTTATATAGCAAATGCGTTTCCGGGACCATCATAAGTCATTGTCTTTAAATCCTTCCGGGTAATATACGACATACTTCTTACCGTCTTCTGGTGTCATGGCAAACTGCATGTAGTTATTACGATTACGATGCTTGCCATCTAATCCTCGCTTCCAATACAGAATCCCATCTATATCCACATAAGACCGTCCGCGTTCGGCTCTAACTACGTCCGTGTGTAGCAGATACCCGTCGGAAGACACGATCCATACTTTATCACCTTTGTTTAAATAAGATATTCTTTTTCTTACAATAACCTTTTTCTTATTATCCAATACAAATTCCTCATCAGTCATACTCTTCATCCTCCTCTTCTTCTGTTTCAAAATCAATTCCATAACACTGATCATAATGCTTGGTCAGTTCTTCTGGTTCTAAATCTTGTCCAAAATCCATATTAAAAATATATTAATCAATAAAGCACTAAAAATCACTATTCCTGCTGGCATGAAATCTATAAATGCTGCTTTTATTTCTTCAATTAGGCCCAAGTGTAACCTTGGGCCATTGTATTTATTTTTTGTCATCTCCTTTTAGCTTCTTTAAAGTATCTGCAATCGGAAGCTGATCAATGACTCCCAATGCCGGAGCGACGGTCTTAACAACATTGTTAAGGAAATTACCGGTACTGTTCTGACCGCCGTCAAATACCGTGATATTTCCGAGGTTAATGTGCTCAAATGCCTTAACCTGTTCTCCAGCAATTTCTTTCCACTGATTAACCATCTTGTACTGGATGGCTATCTGAGGATTGGATTCTGCCGCTTCCACCATAGCCTTAAATCCGTCGGCTTCTGCCATCAACGACTTTTTCTTACCTTCGGCTTCTGCCTCCAGCTTCATCTGAATAGCTTTTGCTTCCGCTTCTGCTTTTGCCAAATGTGCTGCTGCTTCGGCATCAGCCCGGCGTTTGATCTTCTCAGCTTCAGCATCAGCTTGCAACATAGCCTCCTGCTTCTGAATTTCAGCCGGCACAATCTTTTCAGCTTTAAGCGCAGCTTGAACCTTCTTAGCTTTAGCTTCTTCCACTTCTTTATCAGCAAGCTCTTTTGCCGTTTTTACAGCCGCTTCCGACTTAACCCTCTCTTCTCCAGCCTTCTTTTCTGATTGAGCTTTGATAACCTGTAATTCTGATTCTGATATAGCAACCTCTTTCTGGGCATTGTTATAACCCACAGATGCGTTTTTCTCAGCTTCAGCTTTCTTGATCTGAGCTTCGGAATCTTGGATTGCTATAGCTGCTTGTTTATCAGCCTCAGCCTTATTCTTTCCGACTTCTTCCATTCTTTCAGCTTCAGCTTTGTTTACCTCAAGTTCTGCCTTAGATCTTGCGATCGCTGATTCCTTATCAGCCAAAGTCTTTGCAATAACCGCAGCCCTATCTCTATCGGCTTGAGCTACACCGATCTGTTTTTCTTTATCGGTTAAAGCCAAAGCTACTTCTTTTTCTTTCTTTGTTTCAGCTACTACCGTTTCCTTTTCTTTTTCAGTATGGGCAATTTGAATCTCTTGCTCTTTTTGGGTATTAGCTACAGCCGTTTCTTTTTCCTTTTGCTGTACAGCAATCTTAATAGCACCCAGCTTTTCCTGTTCTTCGATATTAGCCTGTGCTTCGTTCAGGGCCTTACTTTCAGCTTCTTTGCCAAGATTCATGATATAGCCGGCTTCGTCTCTGATGTCACTGATGTTGATATTTAGGAGGTAAAGGCCTAACTTATTAAGTTCGTTATCAATGTTTTTTCTTGCCTTATCCAAAAACTCATCCCTGTCAGAATTAAGTTTTTCAATCGTCATTTCAGCAATGATCAAACGCATTTGGCCATAAACAATATCCGTAATAAGATTTTCAGTAGATTCAGTATCCATCCCCAAAAGCCTTTCTGCTGCATTCTGCATAATTTCAGGATTTGTGCTGATTGCTACTGTAATAGTAGTAGGTACATCCACTCTGATATTTTGAGACGACAAAGCACCGGTGAGCCTACAATCTATTTGCATAGGCTCCATTGACAAAACATCATAGCTTTGAATAATAGGCAAGACAAATGCCGCTCCACCATGATATAATTTCGCCGATTTCTTTTCCCCACCTGTCTTACCATAAACGACCAAGACCTGATTAGGCTTACATCTACGATACCTTGATAAGACTCCGATGATTGTTAAAATAATCACTACAGCTAAGATAGCTGACACGTACATGATTGTTGTCATAACTTTTAAAATTTAATTGTTGATAAAAAAAATTAGATACTTAATTCTCCTTCTTCATATTTTATATTCGCCTTGTCGCCGTTTTTGTAGGTTTTTCCAGACAAGCATCTTACTCTCATTTGCTCCTGTCTTCCATTTTTCGAAATATTTACCATATAATGGTTCTTCCCTGATCTAAATACTATCTCCACCTCTCTGCCATTCAAATCTTCCGGACATTCGTACACCATTTCTTGCTTTAACTTAAGAAGTAACTTATATACGTAAAACAAAACGATAAAGAAAAACGACCCTATCACAACCCCTACTAAATGGGAACCCGAAAAGTAAGTAGTCCAGCTATATCCAAGAATGAAATGTGTTATGCCCTTGAATGATATGATGTCCGACAAAGACATGCTTAAATCAGAAGCACTGTCAATGTCAATATCCGTATCCAGATCAGATCCTAATATCGACAACAAAAACTGTATAACAAAAGCAAATGACGCTATTAAAGCCATGCATAAAATTATATCACTTCCCATATCCTTCTGTTATTATTTTGTAAACAAGATCAGTCATATCTTTGATGGTCTCCATATCATAATCAATAATAACAATATTGAATTTTTGTTCCACCATCATTTCAAGTTCAATTTGATCAAGAGAATCTAATCCAAGTTCTTTAAACGTCACATCTTCTTCATGAACTATATCCATTTCTGAATTAAGAAACTGAGTAATAATTATATCCTCTATTATCTTTCTGATTCTTACTTTTTCCATTGCTTTCTAATTTTGTTAAATAAATACGTTTTTATGTTTTTCAATCTCTCTTTGTCTGTTTCAGAACTTCCGGTAAACAAATAATCCGGATTGCCTTTAGCCGGCGGCGTAGGCAATTTAGATACGGCAAACAACCAATCCATTTCCTTATTCTTCTTAGACTCCAAATAAGGCTCGGTAGCGATCTTAAATTTTTCAGCTATTAAGTCAAAGAGCTTTGAATTTTTAAGGTTCATATGGACTGAAAAAGCCTGAGAAGGCGGTTTCCATATGAAGTTGCATAAGCTCATTGTATAATCTCCTGACTCTGCTATATAAGATTCCGTTACCTGAAGTATGACCTCTTTCTTGAATGAGGTGTTACCCATAAACCAACACAACCTGGATTCTGCTTCTTTTCTGCTGACACCTATGTCTTTTGAATACGATTCGTACATTCCTATCATAATCTTCAACGTTTCCAGAACCTCGTCTGTCATTTCCGGTGTCTCTATATAATTCACAAAAGACGTTCCTTTGTTGGTCAATCTCATCACGCCTGATTTTAATTTCTCAACCAGGCCAAGCTCTATATACCTCCCAGCATCTTCTTCCGGCATGGCTTCGGTCATAACCGAATCCTTCTGTCTTATGGCAAGAAGATTGGCAAGATCATTAGGAGTCATGTCTGATGCTGCAAGTTGTCTGAAATTGATGTACATTCTTAATCAGCTTTAATGAAAATAACATCCTTGTTATCTTGTCTATCAATATGTTCACATGGACCAATAATCATGTCTGTACATGAACAATAATTGTATTTTTCGAATATACACCTATCGCATGTATCACCTTCCACACATTTTAATCTTACAAGTCCGGCAGTAAATACTTCTCCTACTTTAAATTCCTTCTTTTCCATATTCCCTCCTTGTTTTTAACTGTTGTACCCTTCTTTAATAATCGAATTTCTACCGGTAGATACCGACTGGCGAAGATCGTCATGTACAGAATCTACCGTAGAATACTTGTTTCTGGTTGTAAAAATCACTTCCAGCATCTCCTTGTAATCACCTAAAGCTACTTCGTATCTCGGATCTACTTTGGCTTTTCTTTCAGCCTCGGCATTACTTTTAACCAGCTCCCGGTCGAGGAGGTCTTCTTTGATTCGGTCAGCAATCATATCAAGTTCTTTTTTAATAACTTCTCCTGCTGCCCGAAGTTGACCTTCTACGTCACCAAGCTGGTCTTGGACGGTTCCTATTTCTTTCTTTAAACGATCGTATTCGTTAATCATACCCATATCACCTGCATAGCCGGAAAAGTCTTTGATTATTCTGGTCCCTTCTTTAAGGAGTTCAATAACTCGTCTTTTACGTTCTCTGCTTATTAAAGACGGAAGACGATAATTCATATCCGCCACCGCCTTATCATGTATGGAGTTGATTAAAAACATCTCTCTTTCATCCCCTGCAAACTCAGTAAGAACCAAAAGGAACTTACTTATCAGGTATTCGTTTTCTTCTACTGTTAGTCTCATGGTTCTTATTTTTTTTTAATACAATGACTGTTCTTCTTTTGTCTCTTGTTCTTGTTCCTGATTGTCCGTAACGTCTTCCACAGTATAGAGCTTGGGCGGCGTCGGCGGCTGGTTGGGGTTCACGAACTTCGTCCCGCCCTCCCCGTACATCCATCCATGTCCCGGCAGTATCTCTGGGTGGATTGTATTAGTAAGCTCTTCCATACTAACTTGCCTTACCTTCAGTATATGATGAAACACCAGTCCGGCTGTCCTGAATGATGTTTTGTTTTCAGTTTTAAACCTATCAAGAGTCTGATACCAATCTTTCCCAAATATCATATACTTATCCAGCCCGTACCTACGAGGATTGTGCAAACCTATCATTAACGTACATAACTGACCCAGCGTATCAGACTGGTAAAAATCAGAAAGACGCGGAGGCTGTTCTTGTGGGCTTTTTATCCTTCCTTCTATCTCTCTGTTGAATTGGGATATGATGAGGAAAAATATGTTTTTATATACTAATTTAGCCTCGTTCATAACCGCCACCAAATCATCTATAGCCGACTTAGGATCTAACCCCATTCTTTTTATCAAAGCAATATGATCGACTTTAAATATTATAAGACGTTTGTCTTTGTGTTTGGTAGCTATATGATACACAGCCGCCTCAAACTCTTTTACCGTACACGGAGCATCGATGTATATTATATTATTCCTGATTTCACCTTGAAGGATTTCAAACATCCTCATCTCTTCCACTGTATTAGAATCTTGCCTTCTTAATATTTCAGGAGCCCGCTTTTTCATATCCTGGCTCATTCTACGAAGAAGAAGATCTTGAGGATTCATTTCGAACTCGCAATTGACAAGAAAATAATCTTCTGCTTGCGGGTTGATCATCGGATTCATCACATTTTCCAATATCTTTTGGGCCACATACGATTTACCCACAGATGGCCGGGCTCCTATGGCAATAGCATGCTGAGGAAAAATACCTCCAAGCAAAGCCTCATCAATATAATCGTATCCGGTTTTAGCGGGGATAAGCTCTCCCCGCCTGTATTTCAAGATATTCTCATACGCCTCTTCCATAACCTGTTTAGAGGTCTTGAATATCCTTCTTATATCTATTTTATTTTTCAGATCCTCTTGCATTTTTGTCACCTTTCGTATCCGATTTGGATCCCCTATTAGCTTTTACTGATTTATACCTAAGACCGTTCTTGGTATGAGAACAATCCTTTCCTTTTCTCCAGCCCTTACCCTTCTTCTTGTCCGTTTCGTAGTTTTTACGACCAAGCTCTCGGCGTTTGGCTTTCTGTTCCGGTCTGGCATTTATCTCCTTGTCCTTTTTAGCCTTTTTCTTCCTGGCTTCGGGATGAGTCCTGTAGTACTCTGTTGATCTGCCCATGTGCTTATATTTTTTTGATTAATAATAGCACAAAGATAGGCAATTCGCGCCCTATTTCAACCTGCCGTAGCTCATATCAGGATCACACCAGACATATCCGTCTTTCTCATCATGAAGATACTCAGGACATCCTCTACATGCGCTACTGCCTGACACTATTTGATTGTTTTTATTAGGGCACTTATCTCCAGGTTTATGCCATTCTATTTTTGAACCTGACCGTTCTTTGTTTACATGACAGAACTGAAAGATTTTCCCCATCGTCTTCTCTCCGAACATACCTATATGTGTGTACTCTTCCGGTATAGAGAGAAATTCAGATAAATCTTTATACATCCTTTCCCGTTCCTCCGGCGTAGACCATAGTCTGTCAAGTTCGGCATGGACTCTTATCTTAAGAGATCTCAGTGATGGTCCTGCAAGCCGGCCTTTAGCTTTTCCCTTATTCGGCCCTGATTCATGAACACCGACATAAGCGTTGCATGGTTTACACATCATAACCATCCCTAAGCCTTTTCTGCTATATATTTTATCGGCATTGACCAGCTCAGTCTCTCTTCCGCAATAAGGACAAATTTCGCCTCTTAAAACCCGTTGTTGGCGCTCATTAAGTTCCATACCCTATTCTTTTGTTTTTCTTTAAACTTTTCATACAAACTGCTTTCAGTTTCCATTTCCGAGATCTCTACCTCTACGTCCTCTCTTTTGAAAATTACTTTCTTGGCTGTCGGATACGCACATTTAGAGATACGAATAGCATTACGAATAGCGTAAACAAAATACGTTTCTGGTGATGATTCAATCACCACTACCTCATTTAAAGTGTTTTTGTAATTTTCCATATTATCTGCTTGCTTCAATTATATAACCAGGATGATCTTCACACGCCTCTTTATATTCGATAAGAAACTTAAGAAATGAATCATAAGACCCCCATCCATTTTCCGGCTCGTATCTCAAAAGACTTTTTCTCTTAGAGATCATAATACATATACCTTTTGTAAGTACATTCTTCATCTCATCGGTATCTATTTCCCTACCCAATTCTTCTGGTCTCCAAACATAATCGTACAGCGTTTCTTTATTTTCTGATACGAATATTCTTTGTGCCATCTTGTTCATGTTGTGGGTAATGTTTGCAACCCATTCACGATCTTCTTTCTTTTTGTTCTTGATATAAACATCCAGGCTCATAATATTTTTCTTTTACCTTGTTACTAATTATCAAATCTGCCACATCATCTCCGTCTCCTACATTTTCAACATTTTGAAGATAGTCCGATACTTTTATCCTTGACTTCATCATCATCCCATCTATCTTTTTACTCCATGTCTCAAATGCTTGTCCTTTGTCCGGAAAAGCTACAGTCTTTCTATCTTTTAAAACATCTATCACTTCCGGCCTTAGATTCTGCAACCCACCGGTAGCTACAAATAACTCATCTGGTTTATTCACAGCGCATATAATAGCCGTCTTTTCTGATTCCACCAGATTAACCACCTTATCCGGATACTGGCTTAGAAGATGCTCTCCGAACAGGCATTGCCTAAACAAGAAGTCTCTTGCATGCAACGAGTGATAAAACATAACATGAGGCCGCTCATTGTCACCGTCTTTTTCCTTCACTCTTTTTACATCAATCTCATTCCCCTGGCTGTCGGTCTTTATATAAAAGTCCATGATCTTGCCGGTTCTACATACAAAATCTTTGTCTATCTGCCAGAATATACAACACCCTTTCCATCCCCATAAATCCATTGTTCCGACATGGTACCTTCTGAACACATCAGACACCCTTTCTTTCCCCCACAGAGACGATAAAAATCTAAATACAGTATTTCTATCATCTGGAACCACAGTCCTCTCAAACTCGCTAAAAGGTATGTAATTTACAACGTCAGGATTTACAGGAGGACGATAAGCTCTTATACACTTGTTTCCTGAAATCCAAAGATCTTTGTCACCTACATCCTTACCGGTAGGTCGTTTATCGTAACCGCAAGTCCGTTCATGATCGCATCTTCCGAACTCGTTGCCAACAACCTGACCTGTTGCCACATCAATATAAGGAGTGAGGCACCGGCTTTTCCCGCAAGCTGGGCAGGTTAGCTTCAGTCGGCTCCTGCCCGGCCTGCGGTCAAGTTGAAACCGAGGTACGTTTTCGTATTTTCTAAAATCAAGCATTTTTAACTCCTCTCATCGCCTCTATGATTCTATCTGCTATAGTTATAGACCATGACACCACATCTGGTACATATACTCCGCAATCTATTTCACCTTTTCTATTTTGTGCTTTAACAAACTCAATAGAATAAGCCTTGATAAGATCGAATCTACGTTGCTCCCAGTCTACATCTTTGTTTTCGTCATTTACAGGAAGGGTATCGAGATAAAAATTTAAACTCTCACTTATCACATTCCCATTATCACCATAGAACTGTATTCTGTCATGGTCGCTTCTTGTAGTTGAGCTACTGAAAGTGATTACGTCTATTATCTCTCCTGTTCTTCTAATTTTTCTTTTCATACTCTTCTTGTATTTCTGACCAATATAGGCATTATTATTTCGATGGTCTTGCCATATTTCTTATGAGATGCAAGTACACATATTGCATATTTATCTCCTATTTTCAAATCTTTCGATAATCTTAATCTCGAACCCCTTTTGATGTTAATAAAATAATCACCAAAAGGATTGATGCATATCGGTTTTACGATTTCTATATAATCTCCTTCAGGAATAACAATATCGTTCATATTATGAATCTTTTAGACATTTCCTCTGCAATATCATACACGACCGTATGATCCTCTTCATTGTACGGCTTATTGATATTCAGCACTCCTTTTCTCACTTTGAACCTCTTATCTTTTCTGATATGATTCAACATCCCTTGTTGGAACACACAGTCCGCTTTCTCCATAGCAGCATTCTTATCAGACCATTCTTTTAGCGTATAACCTTTACTGTTCGTGCTTTTTGGAGAAAAATTCATAATACGTGCATCAATTCCGTACCAGTTTTTAACCATTCTCCTTTCAGCCTCCAATTGAAAAGCATGTTCATTTCGTATGTCACCTGATTTAAAATCTAAGATAACAATCTCTTCTTTCTCCACTTCTCTCACTTCCTTCTTCGGATCGCCTTTTTTGAACTGCCCCGTAGCCCTTTGATACACGGCTCCAAAATAACCTTCTTCTTTGTATTTGAATGTCATTTTAACCATCGCATCTATCGGCGTAGCTACCAAATAATCTTCTAATGACAATATTCTTTCAATCATCATCGGCTTAACCTTATACTCCGAACAAAACTTAGCAAACTTCATAACTCTGACAATCATATCATCAAGATCATCTATGCTACCAAAGAATTTGTCAAGATTCTTTTTTGATATTTTAAGCTTGCCTTCTTGCACTGTCTTAACTATAAAACTTCGATTTAAGACCATATCTCTACCTGTCAAGTACAATCCGTATAGGTAGTGCATGATCGTTCCTTTATCTGCATCATATTCTGATACTTCTTCCGGATTGCGACCAATCATCCTCATCTCCTGTCTCCATTCTTGAAGAGCCGTCTTGTCATCTACGAATCCGTCTCTGATCATGGTTGTTACCGAGGCGTATATCTTGGCTGTCCCATCGTCCATCTTTCTTACATAAAAACGATTACCGTCTAATGTCAATCTTACGAATTTGGGAGTCTCGATCTTCTTTAACTCATCACAGATATAAAACGGTTCTAACGTTTCCTGATTTTCTGTAAACGGATTCGAATCCTCTTCTCCGGGGTTAGGAGCGGCTTCCTCCGCCGGAGCTTCCGGTTCCTCCTTCTGGGCCTGCTCTGGCTCAGGCGCCGGCTCTTCAACTACTGGAACCTGTCCACCTCTTTCCGCTATGTCTCTGTTCTTTATTAAAGACATAACCTCCTTCTTCAACTGCTCCGGTGTTTGATTAGGATCTGACACCGACATCACAACATCGTTCATTCTAAACAACGTATTTCCTTTTCCCTCCACCATAGGTACAAACCCTAAATCTGTCAATATTTTTATTTTCTGTTCTATCATCGCAATTTCTCAATTAATTCCTCTTTAACATAATACAACACAGTTACAGTCTCATCCATATCTGCGGCTGCTCCCTCAAAATCAATTTCTCTCTCACTCTCTCCTCTTTTTACGTTGGCAATGAAAATAATTTCATCGTCAGCTTCTATTGTAACCTTATATTTTTTTTCATATCCCATATTCTATTAAATATATTTAAAGCTATTCATCTGTTTTAATACATCCCCTCGGAGACCTTTCGGTCTCCGAGGTAGATGTAAATCCCGTTAGGGATAAGTCAGGAATATTTCATCCTGTTAGTACCCATCGCCAATGTTATAAGAGGTTTTATATAATGGCAACACTGTTTCGTCAAATACACTACTCCTGTTTAACCACCATTCTTAGAGCTACGAACTTGGGTAAACATCCGTAGGTAACTATCTATTCTCAAATAACGTAGCCTTTGTTTCAAGGCTTAGGCTAATAACCCGATCTCTGAAAGAGATGTATTAAACTTTTATAATAGAATTATATCAGGTTAATACTATTTGGGGTTATATCTGTCAATTATTTCAATAATCAACCTACCTCTTTCTTTGATCATTCCCCTGCTTTCCATATCCAGTACCTTCTTTACCGCATACTTCCATACAAAAGGAAATTCTGTTTCAAGTTTATCAAATTCCATCCGGTCAAGATACATGTCGAATACCGTATGCTCCGATTCATGAAGGAAAACTATATTATCCCTGCAAGTAGCAACCGACTTATATATCCTTTTCGGAAGTATGTGACAGACGTTACATACTGTAGGAAAATGAATAGCCTTACCAGTCATAGACATTCGAATAGTACTCAACTCCTCCAACATAAGACGAAAAAACCCGGATAAATCCGGGTTCTCTAACTTTTTCTTCTTGCTGCTGTTTTTAATGGATGTAATTCTGTTTTTTTTCTTCGGAGTCAACTCTTTGCTCCTGCAAGCCTGGCATAAGCCATGACTTCTTATCATCACTTTTCGTCCGCATCGTTCGCAGACGTATAGCTTCTTTTCCTTGCTTTCCATTCGAATAATAATGATATTATTGAAAAGAACAATCCCACTGAAGCCAGTAGATAAGGTACGTTCATTAATAATTTAGATACCTCGTCTGTCTTAATCACTATCAGAAGGAAAGCGCCTGCTGAAAGCAATGATATTATCGCCACAACAAGCGCTATGTTGGAAACTACATCAGCCTTACTCTTCACTCTTCTTCTCGCCTAATTTTTCAGCTCCCTTCTGAAGATCGTATTTGAATACGTCTATGATCTTCGTTTCAGCAATAGCTTCGCAATTCCAGTCGCCCAACGTACCCTGCATGCCTTTAGTCAACACAGCTTCGGCATCCTTGGGATTGCCGGCCTGGACATACATATAGCATGGTGTTTTCTTTTCTTTACCTTTCTTTTCATCCAGTGTAATGTAATTCACCTTACACTTATACCAGTACTCAGCCTCTCCGTTGAAGAAGATTTCCGACACTTTAATAGGATTAATTTTTACAACCTCGAAAGAATTGTACAAATCCTTGAAGATCTCCAACGATCTTGATTCTGCCTCTGTGTAAGACAAGGCATCCACTAAATACTTTTCAGTTACCTTCTTTTTTTTGCCGTTCTCGACATTATCAATCTCGGCTTTTACCGTAATTTCAAACCAGCGATTCATTGTATTAATATTTAATTAGTTGATTTCTTTCCTTTCTCTATACTGTTTTTAAATCTTTCAGAACACCACTGCAAAACATCCATCATCATCATCTCATTATTAGATAAGATGCCTTTTATAATTAATGCCAATTGATGTTGTGACATTCTTAGGCTCATATCAAATCTTCTTTCCTCTTCATTTACTATCGTAGCTACGAAATACTTACACCCCTCTAAGTGCGTTAGGGCTTCAATCATAGCTTCTTTTATCTCTTTTTCTTCCATTCTGTTTTTTTTCGGACAAAGATATGTCTTTTGTTGCTTAATAAGAAACAAAATGATTTAATATAAATTAATTTTCTTCCGGGTCAACATCGATAGACATATTGTATCTTTTCCTGATAAAGACTTCTGTTTCTTCATTAAACGGGTAGGCTTCTTTCAAGAAAGCCATAGCCCGCTCCGCATCTTTATCTGCTATCTCAATATATCTTTCGAAAGTCATGCAAAGGTCGATGTTGTACGCACGCTCCTGTTTTATCTTGATTTATCTCCGCCGATGGCAATAAACGGAATACTTTCCCTGCATAATCGGATGATATGTCAATCCCATCAAGAACCTTGTCATCATCATCATCATCAAATATAGGTGGAAAATCCAGTGCCTCGATCGGTATTTCAGAGCACATGGATTTCTCACATAACGCATACATTGATATGATGTTAAGCAAGGTTGATTTTCCACTACCGTTTTTACCTACAATCACATTCACTCCTGGCTTGAAAATAAATTCTCTGCCATTTTCAAACGCTTCTATGTCAGAAACATATTCAAATGGAGTTTTCGTATTGTCTTTTATTTTTACTGATGTTATCATTGTAATCCTTTTTAAAAATCAATTACCGTCCGAACCTTGTCTCCGATGTGCTTGTTGCCAGTGCCCGTGAGGCCACTGGAGAAGACCACGTACCACGCGACGGCCTGGCTGCTCTCAGTACTGGACCAATACCACGTCGAGGAGAGGGGAGATGCCGAAACATAAGTGAATGCTTTGTTTAGTTCGTCCATATTATGGGCCATTAAATTTAATTGACCAAGAGATGGTATATACTCGCCATCTTCCAGCAGATTTCTCAATTTTGGATTTCTGGCTACAAGGCGTTCCGTATTGCCGCGTCCGTCAATGTCAAACAGCGCATCACATTCACGTTCATAATATGTCCCACTTCCGGATTCTTCACGGCTATCATCGTCAAGCAATTGTACGATATCATGCTCCGTCAGTGAGATTGCAAATGACATGTATCTGTGCTTCAACCCGATGTATCGTACACAATCTTTGGAGTTATCGCCGGTAAACGGCTCTGCATGTCCGTCTTTGTAGATTATATACAGTCCGTCAGTTGACTCTTTCTTATCCTCTTCGGATGGTACTCTGTTTTCACATGTACATTTCTCACTTTTGGATCTTACGATTATATTCAACTCATTTAATACATGACCCCTGATGACGCTCTCGCACGCTTTTCTTACAAAATCATGATCTCTTCGTTTGAGTTCATCATTCACCATGCATCTGATCCAGTTTTCTATCTGGTTGTCACCTCCATATGTATTAACCATGTACCGTTTTACGTGTTTCTCCAATAACGGCTCTATGTTTTTGATTATATCTTCTTTGGTAAGGTGAAGTTCATTTAATATACAGTTCCTTACTGCCTTGTATTCTTTACTTGTGCTCATGATATGCCCATTTAATACTGTGAATCATATTTTCTTTCTCTCCCGCTGTCTTCCCCTATAGGATTATCCCATCCGTATTTTACAGCCGTAGCTTTAAATAGAGGTAGCCCGTAAAATCCATAATCATCCTCATCCCAGTCTTCAAGACCTTCTTCCAGGATGTAGTTCCACATCATCACACATTCAAACATTAAACTGGCTGATATCCCTCTCTGATTTAATGCCTTTTCAAAACCGAATCTTACATCTTCTTCAAGCTGTTTCAAAACATTCTCCCTGGTAAATTCAACTACAGTACTGTTCCACCTTTCTTCGTTATTGTATTCTTCGTTCGGCTCCATACCGAAATCCTTTATCATGTTATATGGGATAAATTTAGCCAGTCTGTTAAAATCTCTACCGTCTAAACATTTTGATGCTAATTCTTTAAGTTGTTCTAATGTTTTCATAAGCAATTTTGTTTTATAGGTTAATTCCATCCTCCAGTAGTGTACAAAGATACATCTTCCTCCTCTACGTTTACACCTTTAATAGCCTGTAGAAGTTTTTTCTTTGTCTCCCGGCACATATTGTAACCATATCCTTTATACCGATATGAGCGCTCCCATGTACTTACTGGAAAAGGGATATTTTCGTCAATAACCAGCCTCTTCATATGAAGATGTTCGAAGAATTTCTCATGATAGAGTAGTTTGTACTCGTATGCTACTATACTTGCAGATGAGAATGGAAAATAATCATCTTCTTTTTCTTCGTATTTGGGCTCCTTATAGTAAGCCATTTTTGTCACAGTAAAATCGAAGCTCCTAAGAATCTCTTTCGGCTTTCCAAACTCTGACTCTATGAACTCTATCCATACATTTTCTCCCTCTTTCTGGAACGCACATACCTTCTCATTTCTGTACTTAAATTTCCATCCTTCTTTCTGATGTTTTTCATCATTGAACGAATCAATAGCCTCCTGAAAATCGCTTTCACTTTCAAAGAAAATATCAATGTCTTTTACTCTTTCTCCGGAAAGGATATTTTTAAAACATCCACCAGCTATGAATCCTTTGTGGCCTTCCATATACTTGTCAAGCCATCTTATTTGCCAGAAATTATCTGGAGTATCTATTACAAAATTATTCATATTGTTTATGTTTTGCCGTTACCAAGCGAGATAAAAATTCCGCTTCACAATAATACAATGAGTGTAATTACTCAGGTCGATTCCGTTGTCCGTAAATGCATCCAGGACCCGTTTTTCCACGTATTTGAGTTTTACTGTTATCCCCTTCTCAAACACTTCTATTAACTTCTCATTGCACTCAATAGGTCCAATAAGACAGTATCTATTCGAGGGACTGTCTGATATACAATATGTCTGACATCCTAACATGTTGCTTAAAATATTCTCATACATATTTTCTATATTTTACAATTCTTAGCTATGTTACTTAATTCAGCGGTCATTATCAAATCTGATAGTGACCGCCCCGCATGCACATTTTTGAATAAATTTTACTTTTAATAACTGAAAACCATTGCCCAAGTTGGTATCGCATTACGAACATAGCATTGATGTTTGCTCGTGGTAACAGAATAATAATCTTCATTTATCAGGTATGCTTTCTTCCCTTGTTTGTTTTTTACTATTCTCCCGACTTCAAAGTGATGCCCATAAGAATAAATACTTGTACCTTCAAAGAAGAAATTGCTCCCTGATGCTGATTCTTCTTGTTCATGAGCCCACAAGTGAGCGACCATTGAATTGTTCATATAAATATCTTTTTAATTGTTTAACTTACCTTTATCATATGACATTCTCTTTTCGTATTTTTCAATACGTTCGGTTATCATATCGCAGAAGACTTGCCCCTCTTTTTCGGAACCTCTGAAGTAACCAACCATCTTCAGAATATTTCCGTCAAATTCATGGACAAACTTGTTATAATAATGTTCACCCATAACTTTCCCGTATTTTCCCATAAACAAATCCTTGTCTAACGACTCATCCTTGAAACAACGGTTGTAATCCCATCTTACAATACGAAACAATGTTTCAAAATCCAATCTTTCCATATCCTGTATTTTATTTAAGCTCAAACTTAATACCTTCCGGCAACTGAGAGCGGTCTACCTTATTCACAAAATCATCAAACTCTTCCTGTGTGATTTTTTCTCCATAACCGTTCCAGTTGAAAGACAAAGTGTTCGTGTGAGAATAATATATAACATTACCGGTAGACAACCCATAATCAAACACACAGAGCATTATCTTCTTTTCTGCTTCTGCTTGTCTGATTTTCTTATCGTATCGCTCACAAATTTCAGCACGTTTTGCCGCCATCTTTGCTTTATGGGCTTCCACTCTGCGTTTCTCTATATTTTCTGAGGAATAATGCCCGGCTTTAATACGCTCTTCAATAAGAGATCGTTCCTCGTCCGTTAGTGTTAAAACAAATCTTTCTTCTTCCGGCTTATATGGATTAACCCACTTCTTACCACACAATTTTTCAAGTTCCGCAATAAGTTCTTCTGATTCTCTTTTCCATCTATCCACGATCCCCAGATTGAAAAGCATATACCTGAAATACAACTTATCCTCAGAGGCTTTATATAATTCTACGCATTCTTGTTCTGATATACGCAAATACTCCATTGCCACAGACATACCGCTTCTTCTAACGAGATATATGCCATTTTCCACCGGATACATAGGAGCACCATAATGGTTACAAAGATGCAACGATATGAATTTTGCCAATTCCGGAAAATGTTTTGCAACTTCATCACGGCAGCAGCCTCCTGAGTAATCCTCATATTTTCCATGCTTGTTTTTCCAGTCAACGTCGGCTGTTATGCTCCAGTCGCATATGTTATTTTTGCAGTCATCATCCAAAGAGATTCTAACTGTTATTCTATAATCTTCTTCATTTTCTGTAAAGAATTTTGTATCTGAATAAAACAGTTTGTTTGTAGTTTCCATATTATTTCAATTTAATCATTACACTTATGAAAAATAAAATCTGCACAGTCTCCGGGAAGTGTTCCTGCGTCATTACAACGGTAAAACCCTTGTGTTTCCAAATCTACATCTACCGGATAACCTTCTGCTGCTTCCAAGAAGCGTTGGATTTCCTCACATTCTTCATCCGTTAATCCAGTGTAATCATCATTGATTAACGGGCAAGCCCAATAAGAGGGCAACCTGTATCTTATTACTTTTATGCTCATAGTTTTATTAATCTACAGTTACTATCTTCAAATACCGGAACCTTCCCTTGTTCTCTAAAATAAGCAGTGGCCACCTTGAAAGCATAAAGCGGATTTACTTTCTGGATTTCTTGTTGTGATTTATAGAAAGATAGCGGCTTACATACATAGAAATTTTCATTGCCAAGACTCCCAAAAAGCCAATCCATACTGCCTTCATCACAATTAGTGCCACCCAATATTATTAAATCACATCCGGTCTTCCGGGTTCCAAGAATAAATATCTTATTCCTGTTTTCCGGTTGCATAAATATCTCCCTGTCAATCCTAAACCAGTCATTCTGGCAACTCTCCACATCCCGGCGAACAATTTCGTCAATTTCAAGTGCGTATTCTTCTTGTGTTTTCATAAAATATGTTATAAAAAATGATAAATGAATATTCCTCTTATTTTAATGACGGTTCCAGGCTTTAAACCTTGAACCCATTCTATTAGTGTTATTGGATCTTTTACAACATATCCCGGATATGAATCAATGCAAATACGATACGCGTATCTGCAAATCCCATATTTTATTACATAAATAAGATTATGCCCATTCATATCTTTGTTAACATTCATTTTATCTACCCCATTTTGTATAGCACGCATCCATTCCTCTTTTACATCTTCTATATTACCATTATATATAATTTCATCATCAACTTCCCCCTTTTCAAATATTTTACCAAGACAAGGGTCATTTAATAAATCCTTGATCTCACTCTTTCTGTCACATTCTCGTATTTCTTTCGTGTAATCTATAGATGTGTTATTATAGGAGATTTCCCCATCCATGTATCTCCCTGTATATTTCGACTTTTCTTCTAATTCAAATATTATTCCATTCATAAAGCATTTTTTAAATGTAGTTATATAACTTCTGAATAAAATCACTCATGGTATTGGCATGTTCTCTAAGATCATACCAGTCCATTTCTTCAATATCCCAAGGTCTATTCTTCTTTATATGTGGATAGAATACGTTTGTGTCCCCTATCTCCAAATTAATCAACTCATCTATTATCGATTCCGGTTTGCCAACAATGAAATACCAATGCGTCGAAATCTCTTCTTTATCAAATTCTTCCCATTCATTATTCCAAAACTCTTTTGATGTCATGGATGGGCACTCACTCATTAACTTCTCCCAAGCCTTCTTATCTTTGTTTCTAGACCAATAGACTTCTCTGTTTTGCTCTGTAATAGGAATTTTTATTATTTTCATATCTGTATAGGTTTTAAAAGAAACTCCAACAAAATGTTACGATAAATCCTCCCACTCCGTATTCAGCAAGTTGCTTAAACGATTCTATCCCATTGCAATAACAAAAAACATCATCATTGTCATCATCGTTGATGCTCAATGATAGTTTTATTGTCTTTCTTTGTTCATCTCCTGTCTCTTTCCGTACAATCTGACATTCTACGTATTCAGGCTCCTTACCTGTTTTTTCTACAAATTCATGAAACCTTAAATCAATTTCATGTTTGACTCCTTCAATGTTGGATATTATCACCTCGTTTTCACAATTCGAGCAAATAGCATGCATGAAAGATTCATCAAGATAATCTATTATTTTTCCAGTATTCGGATTTACTATGGCTTCACAGACAACATTTGTTCCACCACATCTTGTACATATATATCCCATAATTATCTGTTTTTAAAATGTTCAACAATTTCATCTACTGTAGCATTACGCCACGCAGAGCAGGCCGCGTCTCCTCTGAACCGGAACTCTTCGCGCTTTACCCACCTGTCTCCTGCGGCGTCCGTCACTATCAGCCATTACAACCTATTCTTCTAAGCCATTCTCTATCATGACTTCCTTTATCAATTCATCTGTCTCCTCGTAACATCCCCAGCAAGAATCAACCTCTTCCCATTCTTCGCAATCTTCATCCTCTCTTGATTCGTCTTTGTATTTCTTGGTAAATGCTACCTTCTTTTCAAGAACGTACCCTTTTACATCTCCCCACATCCACATACCTATGGACTTTACTTCATTATCTATAATTTTGGCACAATCTTCCTTCCAGTCTCCTTCTTTGTTGCAGACTTCATTATCATATTTTTCTTTTGTAACGTATGCTATCCCTTTTATATAATCACCTTGATTATAACCCCTTGTTGACCACTCTATAGCTACCACATCTTTTCCATATTTGGATATGATATCTAACAAATCTTCGTCATCCAGATCCTCTATTAATTCTCCTCTGTAATCAAAGTCCTTCAAATCACCTGGTAAAAACTCTTGACCTATATATGGACTTGTCTTATGCTTCAACTCCCATACATTGCCACCTCTGTTGTATGTGAATGAGATCCCATTCGCTTCCCCTTTCTTTAAATATTTTACAATGTCTTTCTGTTCTATATGCTTCATTACAATAGCATCAATAACATCTCTAAGATCATGCTTGTTATCGTAGAAGAAAGTTTTCCAATTGCATTCATCATGCAATCGATGCGTATCAGAGTATTCAAAAAAGAATGACCCAAACAAACCCCAATTAGTTATAGGGCATTTCGGACCCTTGCTCCAGAATTTCCATTCGTTTGTGATATTGTACCCATATTTATCAAACCAATAGATATAATACACTACGTTACCATATAAATCCACTCTTTTTCTTTCCTGTATGACTACCTCGTAAGGTATCTTCTTGTCTCTTTTCTCCATCTTTGTCCTCCTTTATTGAATAAAAAAACGGCACCTATCTTCGCAGACCAGTGCCGGCAACTAACTTACATGGAAAACTACTTAACCTCAACTAATTCTACAGAGCCGTAGAATTTAGTGAAGCTACCAACAAATTCTCTTATATTTTTATATTCTTCTGGTCGTTTTCTGTTACCATCTTTTATATAATTCACCCACAGTCTATCCTCTATGTTCTTAATCGCATTCTCTATCGTAAATTCGTCGCTGACGCTCATTAAACACGAAGACCCGGTTTTCTTATGTGGTTTATATATCCTTGAAAAAGACCACATTTTTATTCTATCATATATATATCCGTTGTTGGGATAAACGAATCCTATCCGGCTGTCACCTTCTTTAGCGTAAAACACACCTGGCTCCTTCCCGCCCTTTCTATATACTACAAATCCTTTTTCTTTTAGGATATTAACCACTTTATCTAATTTATTTTCTACGTTCATTTTCATGCAAAAATTTAAAAACGACTCTCATTATAGTTGCGAAGTTCTCTACCTTAATCCACTCATGAGCTACTGCTCTAAGTACAGACGTTTCATATGTTGGAATATTGTCTTCTTCAAGCACCTTACAAGAAGCCAGAACTCCTTCGGTCGGCTTTAGTCCACGGTCATGCAGCTCGCAGAGACCGTCTGGCCGGCGGAATGCGCACCACCCGTCTTTCTCTGTCGGCTGGATCATCGCTATTGGTTTTTCCTTCACTGCAAGATACCCTACCATCCACATTGTTTCTTTTAACCTATCAGCGTATCCGGCATCTATGATAGCCTCTATGTCTTTTGGCGTACCAATACAAGGAACCTTACACATGTTCTTGCATTTATCACATGTACAAGGTTGCTCCCATCTATTATGATCTATGCCTACCAACTTCTTTATCCGTTCTACTTCCTCTTTCATGTCACACTTCTTTCGTTAGTTTATCATAATATGCTTTCAATTCCGGTGAAGCATATTCCATAAATGCCTCAAATAAACATGGTACTTCTACTATCGCGTATATAGCGCACCCTTTCATCGTTGAAAGCTGTTCAAGATCATTACTGTACAGGCACGTAACATAAGCACCTACATTAAATACATGTAAATCTATCCTTACGTATTCCATACATAAAGATAATGACTTAAACAAATCCTTTACATCATTCTTATCAAAGAGTTCTACAAATTCTCTCAATTTCATCTTACTACCCTTTCCACGTGTTTAATTAATACTACTGCCATCCCTTTGCCGGTTTTTATCGCACATTCCGATCCTTTTATCCATTCTACACATCCTACATACTTTTCTGTAGAATGAAAACCTGGATTGTATTTCCCGGATGTACTAAACTCTACCGTATCCCCTACCTTCAGATCCTCAAAAGCAATAGCCCATGTGGTCCAAATTCTATCATGTCTTCCAGGCTGAATGGCTCCGATTACGCCTTTCTTACGACCGTTTTTTATTGCCTTTAGTATTATCTTTCTATCACCTTCAATAAGGCTGCAAAAACGCCCATAAAAGGTCAAATCAACCTGTTTTCCTCCTATTTCTTCTCTTATTTTTGTTGTTCTGTTCATTTTCTGATTTTGTTTTATTTTTTTCTTTGTTTTTTCTATCTTCTATAGAAGATGATAATAACATTATCTTTTCTATGTTACTTTTTGACTGTAAAAAAGAATCGCATTTCATTACTACTACGATCTTCTTAAGTTCCCCATTATCATACAGCGATACACGCATCATGTTTTGCGCCTCGTCCACTATCAGACCTGGAGTAGTCTTAGCCATTTTGCGTAGCTTATTATACTCCGGTCTTTCCATTTCCTCTGTTTATTACTCTATAGTATTTATCTTTATCTCCCTCTTCCAACTTCTCCAAATAGAAAATTCCATCATGCAAATGAGACAAACAAAACCTGTATCCGTATTTCTGCGTTCTTCTTACATGATCCCGCAATCTTATCTCTTCACTTTTGTCTTGTACTTTGATTTTAATACTGTCTCCTTCTTTGATTGTGTATAAAATAGTTTGAATCTCTTCTTTTTTCATCTTATAAAATATTTTAACGGCAGCACCTATACTCACGCACCACTACTGCCTTATGTTTAACAATTAAATACTTAACTCTTCAATGGTCAAGCCTTTTTCTTTTGCCCATTTTAACATCGAGCATAATTCTGTTTCTGATTTATATTTCGGATCACGCCACGCCCATCCGAATTTATCCAGGACATGATGATATAATTCGTCGGCCTTTGCCGTGTAAATGTCTTTGAATAAATGCTCCGAACCTTCCGGTATAAGCATCTCTGTTGTTGCAAAATCGGAATACGATAAACATCCGTAAGCATATTCTGTTATTTCACTCCACGCTTCTCCGGCTTTAAATCCAAATTCTTTTACAAAAGCCAAAGTTAGATACATATTTAATAATATTGTTACATCATATCCCGAATCTGACTTTCTTTCTATTATTTTCTTTTCAAATTCCTTTAAATCTTCAGGTCCTAAAAAGATGTATCCTGATACCGACCGATAATTAGCCTCCGCATACTTCTTGCATTTATCATCATTAACAATCTTACCAATGTTAGATAACATCTTTTGCCTCCATTCATCACAAAACTCTACCTCTACGTTTATCCAATCGGTACCATAATTGTATTCTTTTGGATGTCCGACCGATATTACCTTTATGTTATTCACACCATATTCATAAAGGCGTTCGCCCACCTTATTCGCCCATTCCTGTACAAAAGGAATAAACTTATTGCAATAAGAATCAAAATCAAAATCTAATTCCTCCTCATATTCCGGCATCTCTTCATAATCTTGTTCAAAGAAATAGCGAGGATCTGCTATTGTTTCATAGAAACTTACGTTAATGAAACAAAACTCGTTGGTTGTCGTTTTTAATATCATAGCTTTTTGTATTTACGTACATTTTTCTTGCCATAGAATCTACACATGGCACGAATCTGACTATAAAATACTTTTGTCCTCCTGGCCTCAAAGTATTTAAACATTTCTTCATTCTTTGTTTCCCACACGTAATCCGTTTGAGAACTCATGTGATTTTTGTCCTTGCGTGAATAATGGTAATATGATACCACAACACGTTTCGCACCATTCTTTACAGGTACGATATTCACATCTATGTTATTATCTGTCATATTATTATCGTTTTATATATTATACAAATACAAAGAGCGCATACCTTCACAGGCCGGCGCTCTTTTCAATAAAAATAAAAAAACTAACATTACATAAACATATTGTTTTCTGCTCTTTATTACAATACTTTTGTCCCACAATTGTTATATCGTCCGTACTCTTTTTCGTATCATTCAAGATTTCAAACACCATCTTCTTATGATCTTTGTTTGGTAACTTGTCTTTAACAGCCGATATCACGCTCGCTATAGACGTAAAGCCTGAATCTGTTATTGAACACAACAACAAACCTCTGTCGTCGTCTGTGCTTATCGCTGACGCCTTTATAATATCATTCCTATATATTCTCATAATCTTTCGTTTTATTGTCTACAAACTTATCTATATCGTCTCTTATTCTTTTTAGCACTCCGGCTATAATTTCCGGCATCTCTCCTTCGGTACGGTTCAGAGTTTCTATCACCCCATCAATCCTACCAATTTGACGCCATAAGAAATTGGCGTCTTTCGCATTAAATTCCCTCATCATGTCTTATTTTACAGTAAACAACTTGCTTTTTTAAGCACCAGTCTTGCGATTCTGAGAGTGAACACCGTTCGGAGTTGTTAAAAAATATACAATCTTTGCAGAACATAAGAGGATCTTCGTCGTCACCAACTACTTTGACATCATACTCTATACCATACAATTTTAATCTAAATACATCTCCTGTTTTTTTTAGAAGACAAATCCATGTTCGGACCGAATGTTATTACTTCCATATAATTATGTTTTATTGTTTGTGAGATGCCCAGAATCGAACCAGGACCGGCACATACATACCGGCACGCCGCGCCATCCCTCTATGATACACAAATAGACATGCCTATTCTCACGAACCGACATGCCAAAACCCAAAACTTAATTTGATGAATAAAATAGATTAACAAAAATACTATTCTAACTCTTTTATAATATCTTTCACAATATTCAGCCTTACCTCCTTCGTTTCTGGACTAATGCAACCAAACCACCCATAAAACGTTCTTGTTTCCTCTGGTTCTGTGGCCATACTTATCTTCTCCTCCAATTCCGGGAAATATATTCTCACCATTTCGTCTGAACGAAACCCATAGATATTTTTATGTTTTTTGAAATACATAAACACTACATTTCTTAACGCAACACATATGTATTCCCCATCCTCTTGCCTATCAATCATCTCATATACCTTTTTCCATATGAATAATCGCTCTTCTTTTGTAAACATATCTCTCTTCGTTTTTTATAGTATTATTAGACTGTATGCAGACTTTTCCATGTACACAATATTATGCTCCTGTCCAAACATTTTCTTTGCTGCCTCTTTCTTTATCGCACAATATCTTCCTGTGCGATACGGATTCTTTTGATCTGAGCCATCTTCGACTTCGATAATAAAACAACCTCCTTCGTCTATTATCTTTTTGCAATTGTCACATACTTCGCCCGTGCATATATGATGCGGCGCCTGCCCCTTGATGTTATTCCCTAATAAAGCAATCCCCATCTCTTCGCCACATATCATGCAAACTTCTATAGACGGATTCAATCCGTGTTCTGGATGTAATGTAATACCATCTTTCATTTTCTTTCCTCCTTTGTTTTTAATGTTGTGTGAGATCGCCGGAATCGAACCGACCTACCGCACCATGAATCCCATAAAGCAAGTGCTCCGATCTTCGCAGACGGGAGCACTCTGTCTAAAGCATAAGAAAATTAATGAAGAAATTTTTCTCACTTACGCCATAGCATCTAAAATAGCTATCAACACTATTTCTATGACAAACATAATAGAAAATATCTTAAATGCCTTTTTCATATCGCTATCTCCTCCTTTTTATTTTTTTTAGTTCCACAACAAACTGTTCCGGCTCTGCTCCGACCTACGTTCCACCTACAACCGCAGGCCTTAGCCCAAGGCGCCGCCTACTCCCCCTCTATGGCAGCCTGTTCGTACCTACAAATCCGGTCTCCATCTACACAACTAACACTACGCGATAACAAACATTTATCCTTATAACAATCATAAAAAATACACCTCTCACAACCGTAATCCTTAACGTCTACACAGCTAACTACCTTAGCATATACTATACCATCACTGCCTTCTATTCCTTTCACCCCAAAAATAGAACCTCCTCCCTCCTTACTCAAATCTAAGTCAGGCGCAAAGGCATATACGTTCATGTTGTTTATGTTTTAATTGTTATATATTCCGATTACTACTAATCTATAGAATATAGTTTTCAACTCTCAACCTATTGAATTTTGTAGAATAAACTCACATTATGCCGTTTTAAAGCACTGTATGTCTTAATTTTGTGGGAAAACCCTACATAATGCTGTTTTAAAACGCTGATCTGTTGAATTTTGTTGAAAGGAAGTTGAATTTTGTTGAAAGGAAGTTGAATTTTGTT
>ERZ827516.55-NODE-55-length-136301-cov-6.166801_pt1 | contig 136301 bp, 112 predicted proteins | sample MGYA00519703_ERZ827516 | MGnify/ENA primary metagenome ERZ827516 (study PRJEB31778, sample SAMEA3449337) | human gut metagenome | biome: human gut; feature: human-associated habitat; material: faeces | place: United Kingdom | collected 2010/2012 ...
TGTCCGACCTGCGTGAATCCGGCTCTATCGAACAGGACGCCGACGTGGTGTTCCTCGTGCACCGTCCGGACGCCTACGACAAGGAGGACCGCCCGGGCGAGGCCGACATCATCATGGCGAAGCATCGTAACGGTCCGACCGACACGTTCAATCTTGCGTTCCTTGGCGCGTATTCGAAGTTCAAGGACATGCCCCAGGATTACCAGTCCCAGCAGGAGGCGGTGTGATATGGCTTGGAATTCCTTCGCAACCCCGTTGATCGGCAAGGCCGTGCGCGCGGCCTCCCGTTTGGCGCACGGCGGTGGCAGCGCGTTCCCCGGCAAAATCGTGGAACGCATCGACCCGCAATTCCTGTCGCGCACATTGGCGCAACTGCCGCTCGGCGTGGTGCTCGTCTCCGGCACGAACGGCAAAACCACCACCACACGCATGGTGGCCAGCATGCTGCAATCGCTCGGATTGAAGGTGTTCACCAACCCGACCGGCTCGAACTTCACCCGTGGCGTGGTTTCGTCGCTGCTTGCGGAAGTCTCGCTTTCCGGCAAACTCGACGCCGACATCGCGGTGCTGGAACTCGACGAGGCGTACGCCGTGCATTTCGTCAAGCAGGTGCCGCCCGACTACTGCCTGCTGCTCAACGTGATGCGCGACCAGCTTGACCGTTTCGGCGAGATCGACAACACCGCGCGACTGCTGTCCAAAGCTGCGGAAGCCACCACCGGTACCGTCGTGCTCAACCGTGAGGACCCGCGCATCGCCCGTCTTGCTGACGTGGCGCATACGGAAGACGGCGTGGAAGTACGCTACTTCGGCCTTGACGAATCGTTGCGCGGCTTCTTCCCGTCGGATGACGACATGAGCACCACTGTTGACGCGGAAGCGCACGACAGTGCGGAACATGGCGGAAATATTGGCGATTCGGGCAATGCCGGCGATACTGCCGATGCCGTTGCGGCTGCCGCGCCGGCCACATCGCAACCGCAGGATGGTCCCGACGCGCTGCCCGCCGACGTGACGTTGCGCGCCGTGGACGACCACCGCGCCACCTTCGCGATCGACGGCGAAACGTATGAGACGGCCATGAAACTGGAAGGCGTATACAACCTGTACAACGCGGCCGCCGCGCTCGCCGTGGTGCGCGCCGTCGCAGCGGACGCGCAGGCGATGTTCCTGCCGTTCGAAGACGCGCTCGCCGACAGTGTCGACGCGGACGGTGCCGATACCGGTACCGAAACGGACGGCAACGGCTCGCATGACGCCATCGACCAGGCCGCTGCGGACGAGATTCTGCGCGCGGCAGGCGTCTCACCCCGTATGATCGCCTTCGCGCACGCCACCACGCAGGCCATGATCGACACCGCCGGCGAGGTCACACCGGCATTCGGCCGAGGCGAGGTCATCACCGTGAACGGCACCCCCGTGGAACTGCTGCTCGTCAAAAACCCCATGGGCTTCCGCCTGTCGCTGGCCTCGTTCAAGCCCGAAGGCTGCGACACCATGATCTGCATCAACGACGAATACGCCGACGGCCGCGACATGAGCTGGCTGTGGGACGTGGACTTCACCTCGCTGCGCGGCACCGGCGTCAAAGCCGTGTCCGGCATACGCGCGTGGGACATGGCCCTGCGCCTCGAATACGATCAGGTGCCGGTCGAATCGGTCAGCACCGACCTGGAGGAATCGGTCGTGAACTTCGTGAACGCGAATTCTGGCACCCCCAAACACATCTACTGCACGTACACGGCCATGCTGAAAACGCGTGCCGCGCTCGCCAAAATCGCCGACGTGGCCGACGCCGGCGTGGGCAAGTGAGCGCCGCGCGAAACGAAACCGCGCAATCGCAAAGCAAAACAGCGGAAGGAAGACGAGGAGACGATATGAGCCAGGTCATCGACATCGTGTCGCTGTATCCGAAGGATATGAACATCTACGGCGATTCCGGCAACGTGCTCGCCATCCAGCGCCGGCTCGCGCTGTACGGCTACGAGCCGCGCGTACACGCCTACAACCAGGGCTGCGACTGGCCCGAGCACGTGGACATGATTCTGGGTGGCGGCGGCCAGGACACCGGCCAGAAGAAGATCATCGACGACTTCTTCCAACGCGCCGACCTGCTGCGTTCGCTCGCGGCGGACGGCGTGCCGATGCTGATGATCTGCGGCCTGTACCAGCTGTTCGGCGAGTATTTCGAAACGGTCGACGGCTCCCGACTCGACGGCATCGGCGTGATCGGCGCGTACACGGTCGGCCAGGAAACACGCATGATTGGCAATCTTACGGAAACCTCCGCCGATTTCGGCAAGATCATCGGCTACGAAAACCATTCCGGACAGACGTTCCTGCGTGACGGCGTGCAGCCGCTCGGCACCGTCGAACAGGACGGCACCGGCAACAACGGCGAGGACCATACGGAAGGCGCGCGCGTCCACAACGTGATCGGCACGTACATGCACGGCTCGCTGCTGCCGAAGAATCCCGCGATCGCCGATTTCCTGATCCGCACCGCCGTCGAACGCCGTTACGGCACGTTCGATCCGGCCGCCGCCGGACAGACGGACGCGCAACGGGCCGCCCTGCATCGCATCGACGAAATCGCCGACCGTGCTCGTCGCGTGGCCATGTCCCGTCCGCGCTGACGGCTGCCATGCCGGTTCGCCGGCAATCGCACCGCCTGCGCTGAACGCCGGATATCCGCCACTTTTTATGCGATTGACCGGTTTCGCTCGGCGCAGATGTGAAGAAAATGCGATAGAGTGGTACCACCATCACCTAAAGGAGGACATCATGGCTGATTTTAATTTTGGTGACGGCCTGCGCAAGGTCTTTCTCGCCGGCGTCGGTGCCTTGGCGACCACTGTTGAGAAGAGCCAGGAAATCGTTGACGATCTCGTCAAGAAGGGCGAGCTGACCGTCGAGCAGGGCAAGGCCCTCAACGCCGAACTCAAGCACAAGGTCGAAGAGGCTAAGGAAGCCCCTGAGGCCAAGGATGCAGCCCCGGCCGAAACCGAAGACAAGGCCGAGTAGCTCCAGTCTTTCGTATCGCCGTCTGCCGCGCATGTGAGCGCCCGGACGGCGATTTGCTATGCCCGCGCGACGCCGGCGAAACGTTCGTCTGGCATCGCGGGCTTTCCAGCCGATTTCCCAACCGTTTGCGAGCAGTGACATGTCTTTGAAACACCCATCCGACAAGCCGGACGCGGCACGCCCCGAAAGCGTGGAGCCCGTCACGCTGTCCGACAGGGTCAACGCGGTCATCAACCCCACGGCCGACCCTTCGCCGGACGCCGCCTCCCAAGCAAACGGACTGACGGATGAGCTTGCCCACGAATCCGCGGACGATGCCGGCGAAACGGACGATACCGGCAAAGCGGCCGGTGCCAACGCACAATCGTCCGAAACCATCGGCATCTTCGGAGCGCGCAAAGACACGTTCTCCGCGCGCTACCATCTGACCCGCCGCGGCAAACTCCGGCGTCTTGCGCAAATCGCGCAGATCGCCAACAAATTCGACGTGGTTCACGGACTCACGCCCGTCAAAATGCGTCTCATGCTCGAAGCGCTCGGTCCCACGTTCGTCAAGGTCGGACAGATCCTGTCCATGCGCTCCGAAATCCTGCCGCAATCGTTCTGCGACGAACTGTCCAAACTGCGCGCCGACGCCGACCCCATGCCATACAGCACGGTGCTGCAGGTGCTTGAGGACGAATACGGCCGGCCCGTGGACGAGATCTTCGACCATATCGACCCCACCCCGCTCGGCTCGGCCAGCCTTGCGCAGGTGCATCGTGCGAAACTGCTCACCGGCGAGGACGTGGCCATCAAAGTGCAACGTCCGGGCGTGCGCGAAACCATGGCGCAGGACGTGTCCATCATGCGCACCATCGCGGGAATCGCCACCAAAACCATGCGCAGCGCGCAGGTGGTGGACCTGTCCGGCGTGGTCGAGGAACTGTGGGACACCTTCGAATCGGAAACCGACTTCCTCATCGAAACGCGCAATTTGGCGGAATTCAAACGATTCTGCGAACGCTACAAATACATGGACTGCCCGAAGCCGTACCCGGAACTATGCACCGAACACGTGGTGGTCATGGACTACGTGGAAGGCATCTCCGTCTCCCATCCGGACGAGCTGCTTGCAGCCGGCTACGACCTGAAGGAAATCGGCACCAAACTCGTGGACAACTACGCCACGCAGGTACTCGACGAAGGCTTCTTCCACGCGGACCCGCACCCCGGCAACATCATGGTGCGCGGTGGGCAGATCGTGCTGCTCGACCTGGGCATGACTGGCCGGCTCAACGCCAAAACCCGTTCCGTGCTGAAGGACATGATCTTCGCCGTGGCCGAGCAGGATTCCCCCAAGCTTGCCGACGGTCTGCTGCGTTTCGCCGGAGCTGAGGCCGATCCGGAGGATTATCCGGCATTGCTGGCCGATCTGGACGTGATCGTCAAGGAATTCGGCACAGTGGACCTGGCCGAACTGGACATCGCCGCCATGCTGACGGCCCTGACGCAGATGGCGCAACGCCACGGCATCGAAGTGCCGAGCACCGTCACCACGGTCGGCCGCGCGCTGGTCACGTTGGAGGGATTGCTTGACGAATTCATTCCCGACGTGAACATGATCCAGATCATCTCCGACCACATCGCGTCGAGCACGTCGAAGAAGGATTTCGCCAAGGACGAGACGAAATCGCTGGCTCTCGAAAGCCATCAGGCGCTGCACAGTCTGCTTGCCGCCGCCAACGAGCTGAAAGTGGCGTCCCGCATGCTCACGCGCGGCCAGCTGCGCGTCAATATGGAGATGGTCGGTTCGCAGGAGCCGATCCACCTGCTCGCCAACATGGTGAACAGGCTTACGATGGCGCTTATCGTGGTCGGCCTGTTCATCGGCTCGTCGATTGTGTATTACGCGGGCATCAAGCCGGTGATTTTCGGCATTCCGATTGTCGGTTTCCTCGGCTACGTGATCGCGTTCATCCTGTCCGTCTGGATTGTGTTCGACATCTACTTCAAAGGACGCGATTCGAAGAAGCGGTAGCCGGGCGTCTTGCGTTGCGGGTGGCTTGTGTTGCGGCGCGCTCGCATTCGTGTTGGTGATTGCGTTCATATCTGTGTTTGCGATTGCATTTGCGTTCCCGGATTATTCGATGGGACACGGCTTTTTGCTGAATAATCAGACAAGTTGTCAATGATTTCACTCCCCCTAATATGGACCCATTGACGGGGTACTGTTTTGGTGGCATAATGCTCAATGTCGACGATGACATCACCACCCGGTTCCCATGGAGGAGAGGACATGCAGGCCGGGAAATCCCAGCGAAGCGTGCTCGCGCTCGTGATCACCTGTGCCCTGATTCTTGGATTTGGTATCCCCCTTATTCCCCTTGTCGGAGTGGATTCCGCCGAAGGGACGGAGGTCTCCGCCGCTTCCGACGTTGCCACCGTCTCCGCCGAAAACAGCCTGCAGAACGGCAGTTTCGAACAGCCGGACGTGTACCAGTACCGTGAAACCAGCGATGTTCCGTATTGGAAATCCACCACGACTTCAGGCAACATCGAAATCGGCAGTGTCTTCAAAAACGGCAACGGAGACAATGACTCCCTGCACATGCGCACCGGCGAGAAAGTGGCCGCGGCCGAAGGCAGCCAATTCGGCAAGCCGGCCACGTCGAACGGCAACTATTCGATCTACCAGCGGCTCGCCACCACACAAGGCGCGAAATACCGATGGTCCCTGAAACACAGGGCGCGTCCGTCCGGTTCGAAGAGCGGTTTCGATACACTCGCGGTCATCACCGCGGACACGCATGGCGCCGAACCGCCATCGTTCTCATGGGGTGGCGGCACCGACCTGTTCCACAACATGTTCGAGTGGATGTTCGGCAACGGTTGGGACAGCCCCGGCTGGGCCTTCCCCGACAGCGGCGAAGGCACGTTCAAGCTCTGCTCCGCCACCTTGGGCAACGGAACGGTCAACGGCTACCAGAGCCACTGGTACCGCGCCGGCAATGACTGCTCCGACACCGAGCATTTCCCCATCACCTGGACGATCACATTCGTCAGCAGCGTCTTCAACCAGTACACGCGCAACGGATGGAACGAATACGAAGGAGAATTCGCGGCGGACGGCGACGACACCGTATTCGCGCTGGCGTCCTACAACACGCTCAACGGCAACCTCGCATACGGCAATCTCGTGGACGACGTGTCCGTTGCCGCGGAAGGCGGCGACGGCGGCAACCTCGTGACCAACGGCGGTTTCGAATCGCCATCGCTTACCAAGGACGGCGAAACGGGCTCCGCCAACGCTCCAGCCAACGCCGCAACGCAGCGGCCCGCACCCCGCATCACGCCGCCGATTGGCCGCATAGCCTCACCGTCTCAGTCCGCTAATAAAAGGCGATTAGCCAGTCTTACCGGCTCGGCAATCGCCCTTCCATATTTTGTCCCGCGAAAGCCTTTCGAGGCCGACGTGGGTGCCGTTAGAGCGTGGGAATCGCCATATGCAACGACGAAACTGAATAATCGGTGAAATCGTGAGCGAAAACCGGCAAACTGGGCTACGCTCGTAACAAGTGGCTCATTGCGCGCGCAAATGCGGTGAGCAGGGTCAATCGCAAGGGAGGATGCTCATGTCAAAGTCGTTTCTCAAGAAAGCGCTGCTCGGCGGTGCGGTGGCGGCGGGAGCCGCGGTGTGGGCGATCGCCCCGCGTTCCTTCTCCGACAAGCGCCGTCATTATGTGCCGGCCGTTCCGGACGTGTGGTACGCGCACCGCGGCCTGCATGACGCCGGTTCCGGCCTGACCGCGCAATACGCCAACGAAAGCGGCGAATACGTGGCGCTCGCCCGCCGCATGGCCATGAAAGCCGGGTACGGCAGCCCTGATACACCCGGCGTGATTGCCCCTGAAAACTCGCTTGCCGCGTTCGCAGCCGCCTGTGAAGCCGGGTACGGTATCGAACTGGACCTGCAGATGACGCGCGATGGCGAGGTCGTGGTGGTGCATGACGGCGACCTGATGCGTGTTGCCGGAGATCCGCGCCGTATCGCCGATCTCACGTATGACGAGCTGACTCGTATTCCGCTGTTCCCGACCGACGCTCCGGGCGCATGCAAGGCCGCGCCGCTGCCGTTGGCATTGGAGGAACCGCCGCTGGTCACCACGCCGGACAACGCGCCGGAAGGCTACTATCAGCATGTGCCGCTATTCGCCGACGTGCTCAAAGTGGTGGCTGGTCGTGTGCCGCTGATTGTGGAATATAAGTTCGATGACAACTCCAAGTGGGATCCGCGCGACGTGGAGCTTATGGAGAAGGGCGACGCGTTGCTGCAGGCATACTCCGGCAAGTACGTAATCGAATCGTTCAATCCGGCCGCCGTGAACTGGTACAAGGAAAACCGTCCGGAAGTGTGCCGCGGACAGCTGTCCTGGTGGCCGTCTGGCAAAGGCAAGACGGCCGACCCGGTGGCGCTCGGCAAGGAATATGCGGCCGGCGCGCTGGTGTTCGACTGGATTTCCCGCCCTGATTTCGTCGCCTACGACTGGCATGGCGGCAATAGCCCGCAGGTGCGGTTGGCTCGTTTCATGGGTGCCGTTCCCGTGTCGTGGACCGTGCGCAGCCGCGACGAATACGCGCAGTGCTGCGACCAGTTCGACCGCCACATCTTCGAAGCGTTCGTGCCCGACGAACAGTAGCCGACTGATAGTTGCCCGGCGAGCGACAGCAGCCAGGCGCTAGTCGACGGACTATGATCGACAGGCGACAGCCGGTTTTATATGGTTTCGGCCTGCCATCGCATGATTGGTGCGGTAGCAGGCCGAATTTTTATTCGATTGATTTATTCCGATTGGCAGCTCAGTCGATCACGCCGTACAGACGGTCGCCGGCGTCGCCCAAGCCCGGCACGATGTAGCATTTGTCGTTGAGCTTCTCATCGACGGCGCACAGCACCAGCTTGAACTTGATGGACGGGTCGAGGTTTTCCTCAACGAACTTCAGACCTTCCGGAGCGCCCAGAATGCACACTGCGGTGATGTCCTTCGCACCGCGCTCGGCCAGATAGTGGGTGGCCGCAACGAGCGTGCCGCCGGTGGCGAGCATCGGGTCGATCAGGAAGCACTGACGGCCGGTGAGATCCTCCGGCAGACGGTTCGCGTACGTGATCTGCTGGGTCGGGTTCTCCTCGTCGCGCTTCATGCCGAGGAAACCGACTTCAGCGGACGGAATCATCTTGGTCATGCCGTCGAGCATGCCCAGACCTGCGCGCAGCACCGGCACGATAATCGGAGCCGGGGCGGCGATGTGCTTGCCGATCATCGGAGCCACCGGGGTTTCGATGGGCTTGTCCACGACTTCGATGTCGCGGGTGGCTTCGTAGGCCTCGAGCATCACGAGTTCGGAAACGAGCTCGCGGAACGTGGAGGACGGAGTGTTCTTGTCGCGAAGAACGGTGAGCTTGTGGTCCACCAGCGGGTGGTTCAAAACATGAATATCCATGGTTTCTAAGCGTAGTCCATGTATCGGCTGTTCGGCAACGCGCCGGTAGGTCGGGCAGATGAAACCCAGATGAGCGCCGATCGGATGGCAATCGAAAATCGCAAGAAAGCCAGAGAAAAATCAGGAAAACATCGAAAGAGGAGAAAAGCGCCGAACCACGAAAGCGCCTGTCGGCGCAAAGGCCGCTCGCAGCGGCAAAAAATGGAGCCCGGGGCTATGCATGGCCCGGCGCGAATTCCTATTGTACAGTCGCGCTCGACGCTTCGCAGCGCCGTGTCGCGTGGGGTATGAAACGGGGGAAAATTACGGAAAGCGGCGGTGGAAAGCAGTAGTGGAAAACGACAGCGGAACGGCCTATTCCAATCGTCCGCGCCGCCACAGATTCGCCCCGTGGCGGAAATCCTTGGCCGTGGCGAACAGGTTGCCGGCTGTGTGCATCAGTTTCGCAGCCTTCGCGCGCGCCCGCTTCTCAACGGCCGACGGGCGGCTGCCGGCCGCAGCAGACGTAGCGGAACCGTCGGAAACATCAGATGATCCAGCCTCGCTGGAACCGCTCAGCGAAGCCAGTTTGCGCGCTTCGATACGCAATCCCAACGCAACCACGTCGGTGAAGGCGGCGGCCCGCTCAAGCGCCACGGCGAAATCGCCTGTAAACGCGCCGGCCAAAATCGAATCGGCGGTACGTGCGATGTCGTTTTCCGTCGGTGCCTGGTCCACGCCGGCAATCGCGGAAGCGGTGGTGGCGACGGGCTCGCCGACGCGCCACAGTCGCGCGATCGATTCGCGGTTCTTCCGCATCCACGTACGCAGCAGATACAGTCGCCACAGAATGCCCGGCAGCGAGTCGGGGTCGGCATGGCTCCACAGTTCGGCGATCACGTCCACGCCTTCGCGGTCCACCAGCGTCAGCACGCGTTCCACCAGTTCGGCGTCCTGCGTGTGGTGCACGCGGTCAAGCAGCGCCGCGGCCGACGCATGGCACATTTCGTTGATTTCCGCCGGATCGGCGCCGCCGGCGATATTGTCGGCCATCATCTGGTCGAGCTGGCCGGGGCGTGCCGGACGCGGCGAACCGGTGTTCGTGAAACCGGCGGAACGGCTGGGAACGACTGAACCGGAACCGTAGTGCATGTTAGTAGACAATGGGGGAGACCTTCTGAATGTCGATGATGCTGGGGCCTTGCGGTGTGTCGATGATGAACAGCGACATGGCGGTGCCGGTAGGCATGTATGGCGATTTTGCGATGAGCTGCTTGGCAAGCTGCTTACGCGCGCACAGGCCGCGCAAATGGTCGTACATGCCGCCGATGACCGGCCGGTGCATGCAGATGGCCGTGGTTTCGCGGCTGTTGAGCGTCTGCGTGATCTGCTCGCGGAACGCCAGCCATGAGACCGCCGGATGCTCGGCGAACGCGTCCTCCGTCAACGTGTTGATGTGTTCCATCGGCCGTTCGGTCTGCCAGCTCAGCACCTGCAACGTCTCCTGGCAGCGCAGCCACGGCGAGGTGGCCAGTCGCGTCGGGTTGAAACAGGCGAGCTCGCGGTTGAGGGCAAACGCCATCGCCGCGCCTTTCGGCGTGATCGGACGGTTCGCGTCGGTGCCCTTCCACGACTTGCGCGATTCAGCCTTCGCATGGCGTACGATCAGCAGATTCTGCGCGGTCGCGGCACCCTCCTGCACGCGGTCCACGAACACTGCCAACGTGTCCTTATCGGTCGAATGAGACAGTATTTTGCGCGCCTCACGCACGGAAACCCAGACGATATCGTTGATCTCGCCCACGTCCGCGCGGTGCACCGGGCCGAACGCGTCCAGCAGATGTTCGGCATCGTCGGCGGAAATCGGCTGCGCCATCCAATACAACGTGTGCTTGGTGTCGGCCGTGCAATCGTGCGAATGCTGGGTCTTCTTGCCCTCTTCGGACAACGGGTATTCGACTTCGCACAGATACGGTCCGAGTTTGACCGGCGACCCCGTCTCTTCGCCGATTTCACGCACCGCCGCATGCCGATGCGTCTCGTTCTGCTCGAGCTTGCCTTTCGGCCAGCTCCAATCGTCATACTTCGGACGGTGCACGATACATACTTCAATGCTGTCGAGCTGTTCCTGCACGGATTTGCTACTGGCGATCGCAGGATCGTTCGCGATATCGCTGCCCGCCTTCCATCGCCATACGATGCCGCCGGCGGCTTCCACGATGCGTCTCATCTTTTCGCTCATATTGTCCTATTCTAGGCTGGGCCGGGCTGGCGGCGGCGCGTGACGTCCGAACATACAGAAAATGGCCGGGCCCGCAAGGTGCGGAACCGGCCATTCGCCTCGATCGATCAGTGCCTTACCGGTCGACGCGTGTGTTTCTTGATGAGGTATTCCTGGCTGTCGACCAGCGGTCGACCTTCCTCATCCTTGCAATGGCGCACATAGGTGCCATCGGCCTGCATATGCCAAGACGCGGTGGAATCGGCCATCTGCAGATCGACGTACTTGATGAGCTCGTCGATCTGCTCCGGAGCCACGATGCGGACCAGCGCTTCGACTCGACGGTCGAGGTTGCGGTGCATCAGATCGGCGGAACCAATCCACACTTCCGGACCGGCCGCAGGGCCTTCGCCGATCTGCGGGCCATCGGAGTTGGCGAACGCGTAAATACGGCTGTGCTCAAGGAAACGGCCCAGGATCGAACGCACGCGGATGTTCTCGGAAAGTCCCGGAACGCCCGGCTTGAGCGCGCAGATGCCACGTTCCACGATGTCGATCTTCACGCCGGCCTGGCTTGCGCGGTACAGCGCGTCGATGGTCTTCTCGTCGACGATGGAATTGACCTTGATCTTGATCCACGCTTCCTTGCCGGCGCGTGCGGCGTCCTCCTCGCGGCGGATGCGCTGAATCAGTCCGGAACGCACGGTGCGCGGCGCCACCAGCAGACGGTGGAAGCTCGACTTCGGCGCGTAGCCGGACAACTGGTTGAACAGGCGGGTCATATCCTGGCCGACCACCGGATCGCAGGTCAGCAGGCCCAGGTCGGTGTAGATGCGGGCGGTCTTCGGATTGTAGTTGCCGGTGCCCACGTGGCAGTAGCGGCGCAGGCCGTCGGCTTCCTGACGCACCACAAGGCTCAGCTTGCAGTGGGTCTTCAATCCCACGATGCCGTACACCACGTGCACGCCCGCGCGTTCGAGCTTGCGTGCCCACGCGATGTTGGCGTCCTCATCGAAGCGCGCCTTGATCTCGACCAGTGCCAGCACTTGCTTGCCCGCGTGCGCGGCGTCGATCAGCGCGTCGATGATCGGCGAATTGCTGGACGTACGGTACAGCGTCTGCTTGATGGCCAGCACCTTCGGATCGGCCGCGGCCTGCGCCAGGAACGCCTGCACGGACGTCGAGAAGGAATCGTACGGGTGGTGCAGCAGGATGTCGCGCTCGCGGATGGCGGCGAAAATGTCCTGCGCACGGGACGATTCGACTTCGGCGATCTGACGATTGGTGGTCGGAATGAACGGACGGTACTTGAGATCCGGACGGTCGATGCCGCCGAGCTCGAACAGCACGGTCGCGTCAAGCGGTGCCGGCAGCCGGTAGACCTCGTCGGCGCTCACGCGCAGCTGGTCGGCGAGCAGCTGGGACAGGAACGGGCTGGTCTCGTCGGAGATCTCCAAACGGATCGGCGGTCCGAAACGACGGCGCAGCAGTTCCTTCTCCATGGCGTTGAGCAGGTTCTCGGCATCATCCTCTTCCACGTCGATGTCCTCGTTACGGGTGACGCGGAAGGAGCGGGCCTCCTTGATGATCATGCCCGGGAACAGGGATTCCAAGTGGGCGATGATCAGGTTCTCCATGGTGATGAAGCCATAGCGCACGTTGGTGCTCTCGTCTTCGGTCAGATCGTCGACCGGCACGAGTCGGTTCAGGTTGCCAGGAACCTTCACGCGGGCGAAGTGGGATTTGCCGGATGCCGGATTCTCCACCAGCACGGCGAGGTTGAGGGAACCGCCGGAAATGTACGGGAACGGGTGGGCCGGATCCACGGCAAGCGGCGTCAGAACCGGGAACACCTGCTGGCGGTAGTAGCGCGACAGGCGCTCCTGCTCGGCCGCGGTGAGCTTGTCCCAGCTCAGCAGCACGATCTGTTCCTTCGCCAGGTCGGGGAGGATGTGGTCGATGATGTAGTGCGCGTGCTCGTCCTGCAGGCGGTGGGCCTGCTCGCTGATGGCGCGCAGCTGCTGCCTCGGGCTCAGTCCGGAAGCGGCCGTCACGGCGATGCCGGTGTCGATGCGGCGCTTCAAGCCGGCCACGCGGACCATGAAGAACTCGTCGAGGTTGTTCGCGAAGATCGCGGCGAAGCTCGCGCGTTCGATGACCGGCAGGTCCTCATCCTGTGCAAGCTCGAGGACGCGCTTGTTGAACTTCAGCCAGCTCAGCTCACGGTCGAAGAAACGGTCGTTCGGCAGCGGTTCCTCGCCTGCCTGAAGCTCGCGCTTATCGTTCTTATCGGTCTCAGCGATATGCTCAGCTATCTGGCTGCGCAGGATCGCCTTTGAGGGTGCGTCAAAAATCTGTGCCATAGTTATCTACTTTATCCTCAAGTGCTTGGAACGTCTTGCAAAACTCAGGAAAATTAAGCAGGAGTTAACATTCGTTCGCCGAGTTGGTGAAATATGCTTCCGACACGCCGTTTTTTCGGGGCAAATGAACGTGAATGAACAGGCAAGCGTTGCGATTCGCACAGCATGGAGCATTTTTGCGATTCTTGCGATCGGAAAGCAACAGTTGCGATAAATACGGAACATCGTCCCGTTTCGGTTTGCACTTGCCGCAATGGCGAGCATAATTACGAAGTACAAGAACAACTGAAGAGCAGAGCCCCACAAGGTGTGTATGACCGAGATAGGTTGTTACGTTGAACGGGCATTGGATAGACTTACCGTTACGACGATGTTGTTGTGCAGCGATTCTGCTCCGAAGATTCTTGCAGGAAGGCCCGCTTCGGCGGGTCTTCCTTTTTTGTTGCGCTGCGCCGTGCTGCGTTGCGTAATGTCTTGCGATGTGCCGAATCGCGTTGCGATGTGGATAAGTGTGGATGACACGCCGAGGGTGTGGATAACCCACATTCTCCGACCACAGGTGCCGTTTCGGCTTGAATCCATGTGCGGTTTCGTTTTTCAATCGGCGGTATGAGCGATGCAATTTCTTCATTACAGGTCCCTCCGGTCCCATTGCCGTCATACGGAGGCCGTGACGCACGCGTGACGTGTTCGCCGAAAATCCGGTCGCAGCCAGCGGCCAGAGTGCGGCAGCCGACTCGATCCCAGCAAACCGTTCGGCGGGAAACGGTCTCGCCGCAACGGTTCTATACGCCGCAGAACGCCGTGGACGCGCGAACGTCGGCACGATGGGCCGGGCCTGCCGTGGCGGGCGGTTTCATGGGTTCGCCGTTGGAATCGTCGTCCACACGGATGAAACCCGTTGAAGCGCAACCGGAACCTGCTCCACTCAACGTCGTGGTGGTCGGATCCGCCGTCGCCGGAGTCGGTGCCAGCACGTTGGCGGCGCTGCTGGCCCGCGAACTGACGGAACGTGGATGCAAAAGCGTGCTGGTAGACGCAGATCTCAACGGTGGCGGTCTTGACGTGCTGCTCGGTGTGGAAGATGAAGACGGTTCACGCTTCGGAGACATCAGCGCCCCGCTCGGCAAAGTGGACGGCAAAGCGCTGCTGCGAGAACTGCCCGTGTGGGATGGCGTGCCGCTGCTGGCCTGCAATCCCTGGCGAAGCGAAAACCCGCAATCCTGGGAGATCCAGGCATGCATCCGCGCGCTCGCGCAGGTGAAGGACGCGGTGATCGTGGACGCCGGGCAATGGCGTGGACTCGATGACATTCCGGAACTGGCCCAGGCCACACACATCACCGTGGTCGAAATGACGGTGCTCGGACTGGCCCGAGCCAAAGTGGCCATGAAATCGCGTGGAACGGCGGAACGGCAGAAGCATGGCCATATCGTCGGCGTTGAACCGCGCGGCGTGGCGCGTGGACGTGGCGTGACCACGCTGGAAGAGACGGAAAACTATCTTGGCCATTCCCTCGCGGCGGTTGTCAAACCGGACGCCAAGCTGTGCGGTGAACTGTTGGACGGCCTGGGCCTGCGCAGGCCGAACCGCCAAACCGTCAAAGCCTTGGCCGCGCTCACGGATGAACTGCAGGAATCGTTGGAAGGCAAGCGGGTGAAGCATGGAACTCGGACCCCTTAGCGCCATCGCCTCGCAGCCGGGCGTCACGGACATCGCGGTGACCTGCGACGGCACGGTTTGGGCGGATTGCGGCCAAGGCATGCAGGAAGTATGTCTGCTGCGCAGATGCTTTCCGTCAGCGCAGTCGATTCGTGAATTCGCAGTGCGATTATGCTCGCAACTTGGCCGACGGCTTGACGACGCCTGCCCGATCGCCGACGCCTCCACCGTGGACGGTCTGCGCGTGCACGCCGTCATCGCACCACTGGTGCCGCAGGGCGCGGCCATCAGCATACGATTGCCCGACGCGGTCTCGCCCGATCTGGAATCGTTGGCGCGCAACGGCATGTTTCCAGCCGAATGGCTGCCCCTGCTGGCCGGACTGGTGTCCCGCAAGGCAAGCGTGCTGGTGACAGGCGGCACCGGTGCCGGCAAAACCACAATGCTCAAAGCCATGCTGATGCGATGCCCGCCGAACGAGCGCATCGTCACCGTCGAGGAAGTGCGCGAATTGGGCATGATCCAACATGCCAACCACGTGTCTCTGGTCACACGCGAAGCCAACACGGAAGGTGCCGGCGGCATAGGCCTTTCCGAACTGATCTGCGCGACGCTGCGCATGAGACCGGACCGCGTGGTGGTCGGCGAATGCCGTGGCGGTGAAGTCGTGGATCTGCTCAGAGCCTTGAATTCCGGGCATCGAGGCGGCATGACCACATTACACGCCAATCAAGTGGAGGCGGTTCCGGCGCGATTGGTCTCATTGGGTTTGCTGGCCGGATTGGAGCCACGCGCCACGGCGGCGCTCGCCGAGGATGCGTTCGACGTGGTGCTTCATGTGGAACGTATCGCCGGCAGACGGCGCATTGCGCAGGTCGGCAGATTGGAAGCGGTGGAAGGGCGATTGCATGGGCGTCTGCTGGCCGCCTGGGATGGCCGTACGGTCCGTGCCGGCCAACGTTGGGATGGATTCATGAGCCGATGGAGCGCATGATGCGTGATGCGTGTGGTTGGGAATATTGCGCCGCATGGCTGGCGTCGATGGCCGTCTGGCTGTGGCTGAATCGGAACGCGGAATGGGCGGGATTGCGGCGATTACAGCGTGTGCTGGTTCGCTTCGGGCTTCGTTCGGCTGACGATAGCGGCGGAGCCGATGGAGATGGAACTTGTGATGATGAATCCGACGGGCATGGCAGAACAGTCCGGAACGATGGGGAAAACCGGGATGCATCGCCACGGATGCCGACCATCGGCGCTGCCGCATGCGTGGCCGCGCTGCGGGCGTCCGTACGCAGCGGAGCCACCTTGGTCCAAGCGTTCGAGGAATTACAGGGCGCTCCTTTCGCAGTGCCTGAACTGACCCGTTTCCGTATTGACATGGCCGTACGAAGCCGCTGCTCGCTTCAGGAACAACACAAGCATGTGGATCAGCTTGGTGCGGAACTTCATGCGGCCTGCACGTTGAGTCTGCAGTTGGGCTGCGAGATGAGCCGATGCCTGGAGGCCGTCGCGGCGTCGTTGAAGCGGCGACGGCTGCTCGACGACTTGCGTGCCAACGCTTTTGCCATGCCGCAGGCCACGGTGAAGCTGCTGATGGCATTGCCGTTGCTGACGGTGATGCTAGGGGAATGCATGGGAGCCCATCCCTTGCGATTCCTTGTGGAAGACGTGAAAGGATGGATGTGCCTCGGCTTCGCCGGCTGCTGTTATGCCGTCGGCTGGTATTGGATTCGCAGGCTGATGCGGCAGGAGCATGTGCGATGAGCTTGGCATGGCCGATGCTGGCAGCGGTGGGCGCCGCTGGCGCGACATGGCTGTATGAATGGTCGCCAGCCAGAAATCCGCCCGATTCCGACGTGCGGTCATGCAATCTGCCATTGCCCTTGATATTGGAAATGTTGAGCGTGGCGATACGTCAAGGAGCGTCCATTCCACGCGCGCTGATTACGGTCGGAAACATTGTGGAAGGCGAGTTCGGCGGTGGATTGCGCTCGGCTGGAGAACGGCTGAATAGTGGCATGCCATGGAATGAGGCATGGCCTGACGATGATGATTGCGCCGTGGTCCGTGACGCGTTCTCCTCATCATGGTCGAGCGGCTCCTCGCCGGTGAATCGGTTGGCAACCGCAATCGAGCAGCTGGATTGGGATGAACGGTCGCGGATTGAACAGTCGGCGGCGAAACTGTCGATTCGGTTGTTGCTACCGACCGGCCTGTGCATGCTGCCGGCCTTTGTCGCCATTGGCGTGATTCCGGCGGTGATGTCGTTTCTGTAGCGGCCGATTCGCCATGGGGTAGTGCGGGTTGGTGCGAATTGGCTCAAATTTGCTCGAATCGGACCGCGGTCGGAATGACGGATGATGCGCGGTCCGTTCCGTCATGCCCTAATCGCTTGTGGATAAGTGTGGATGACACGCCGAGGGTGTGGATAACCCACGTTCTTCGACCACAACCCACGAAAACCATGCCATCGCCGATGCCAATACCTGACACTGAGCGTACCCGGTCAATCGGCCGGGATTAGCCGAATGAAAGGAGCGTCATGAACGACGCAATGTCAATCAATGTCGATGGTTCGCCGGGTCTGATGGGTCGCGTCGGCCAGAAGTTATGTGCAGCCAAGGAACGTGCCAATAAGGCGGTCTGCCTATTGGACGCGCGCATGCGCCTGCTGACCGCCGAGCCGGAGAAGGGCGCGGTCACCGCCGAATACGCGGTGGTGCTGGTGGCGGCCACGGCATTCGCCGCGGTTCTGATCGCCATCGTGAAATCGGATGTCGTGAAAACGCTGCTGACCGGCCTCATCAAGAAAGCGTTGAGCGTGGGGTAACCATGCTTGCGCGATGGTGGAGACGCCATGCCCGTGACGCCGATTGCGGAACCGTCACCGCCGAATTCGCGGTGGTGCTTCCCTGCGTGGCCGCGGTGGCGATTCTGGTGCTGTGTTTGGGGCGTGCCTCCATAGTGTCCATGAACTGTCAGGACGCTGCGGCCGCCGGTGCGAGGGCCATGGCGATTGACGCCGGTGGCGGAGCGAAAGCCCGCGCCGCGGCGCAAACCATTGCCGGTGGCGGTTCCACGGTGTCGTTCGTCGCCAATGCGAACAGCGTCACCGTTGTGGTGCGTTGCCCGGTTGCGGCGGATCCGACCGGCGTGCTGCCCGCCAGCGTCGTGGGCAAGGCAACTCGGTATTTCTGATTGCGATGTTCATGACAGCGTGCTGTCCGTAACGGTTTCTGAAAGGCTTCCAATGCGCGGCAAGAAAAGAACGACTTCCGTGAAACATGGCGTGAAACAGTGTGTGCGACGTGTGTCGCATGTGTTGAAAGGCGCGGACGAAGGTTCCGGAACCATATCGGGAGTCGCGCTGATCGCAATCGTCGCGGCCATGCTCGGTGCGGTCGCCATGGCAGGCAATCTGCTGCTGTGCGTGCATCGCGCGCAGAACACGGCCGACCTGGCGTCGGTGGCCGCCGCGCAGTCGCTGCGTGACGGTGCCGCCGACCCGTGCGCGGCCGCATCGCGTACAACGTCGGGCAATGGAACCCGGCTCGAATCCTGTGCCATTGAAGGCGAGGATGCGGTGGTCGCCGTGCGGGCGGCCACGCAGGTGCCGTTCGCACCGTGGGTCGTCCGGCAGTCACGTGCGGGGCCGATCACCTGTGATTAGACGATTGCCGAGAATAGCCGTTGCATGACGGCACGGAATGTTCAGCTGAAGGTAATGGGCAATCTGGCGCTTGACGTGAAACATGGTTATCGTACAAGTATGAGCAAGACGTCACATGCGAATACGACCGTTGCCGTGGTCTGCAATCCGACATCGAACAAAGGCAAGGGCGCCCAAGTGGGCGGTCATGTCATTGATCTGCTGCGCGGAGCCGGACGCAAGCATGGCTTCGACGTAATCGATGTGACCGGCACAAGCTTCGACGATTCCCTGGCCAACGCCCGCCGCCGCGGCGACGAATACGATTATCTGGTCGCGGTCGGAGGCGACGGCATGGTCGCGTTAGGCGCCAACGCAGTCGGCTGCTCCGGCAAACCACTCGGCATCGTGGCCATCGGCTCCGGCAATGATTTCGCACGCGGACTGGATTTGCCGGTCAATCGCGTCGAAACCGCCGTTGAAGGCATTGTCGGTGCGATTGTGCGCGGCACGCATATCGACGTGGACATGGGCTTGGTGACTTCGTTGCCTGACGGTCATGCCATCGATTCGACCGACGGAACCGATGTTTCACAGTCGCGCTCGCCGATCGACCGCTATTATGCGGGCATGCTGTCGTGCGGTTTGGACGCAAGCATCAACGACCGCGCCAATCATTCGCATCTGCCGAATGGCTCGCTGCGGTATTTCGCCGCGGTCATCGTGGAGTTGACTCACATGAAAAGCTACGGATACCACATCAAGGCCACGCTGGCCGACGGTTCGGTGGAGGAGCGGGATATCATCTCGCCACTGCTCACCGTGGCCAATTCCCGCCATATCGGCGGCGGCATCGAGGTGTCCCCGTATTCACGGTTCGCGGACGGACTGCTTGATCTGGTGTGGCTTGACCATGTGCCGAATTTCCGGGAGTGTGTGGACGCGGTGGCACGCGCCTACCACGGCCGACTGCTGGGCAGCCATGCTTTCGGATGGAAGCGGGTGCGCGACATTGAAATCACCCGCGCCACCGAAGGGGATGAGCCTCCGGTGTTGATGGCCGATGGCGAATACGTGGGCCATTTGCCGGTGAAGGTCTTAGCCAAGGACAGTGCGCTGCGTGTGCTGGTGCCGCCGGCCGTGGCGGAAGCGCAGGCGGCCGACAGCGAGGAACGGGTGTTGGAAACCATCAAACGTGACGGTCGTGACCCTCTTACCGGTAGATTCCTCGCCTGACGTCGTTTTCCGTCAGCCAGCCGGTGCCGCTCGATGCCCCTCCGGACACTGAACGGCCGTTATATGTTGCTTGCCGGCGGAAATGATGCGTGTGGGAGCACCGTCACAGATATTCGTCCAAATGCAGCGTCTGTGCCGCCACCTGCCTGACAATGTCATCGTCAATGTCAGGATGCAGTCTGATCAGCGAGATCAAGCCGACAATCAGCGTGTAGAAGGTCTCATGCTCGTTGCGGATCGGCATGCCGTGCTTTTCCTCGAATTCACGTACCGTGGAACCGCACAGGTATTCGGAAATGCGGTCCGCGGCCCGGTCGATGAACCTCAGATACAGTGCAGCGTTGCCATCCTCGATGAGACGTTGGCTGAACGGGCCCTCATCGGCGATGAGCGAACGGGTCAGCCGCACCACATCGTCAAGCGCCTTCGAGATGTTGCCGGCCTCGCGATGCTCGTTCCACTCTTCCAGGCGGGCGATGACTTCGCTGATGACATCGTCGAGCACGGCACCCGCAACCTGGTCTTTGTCTTGGAAATAGTGGTAGAAAAGCGATCTGGTCATGCCGACCCGTTCGGCGATATCGCTGATCGTGATCTTCGAAAACCCTTTTTCCAAGCAGATCTCACGTGCCGCCTGCACGATCTGCAAGCGACGCGCGTCTCCAATGGTGCTGGTGGACGCTTCCGGTTTCCCGGTCATGGCTCTCTCCTCCCAATCGCGTGGCAACGCCTTGTGCGGCATGGTGGTGACGCACGGGTTTTAGGCGCGCAACAGTCAGCGTTCGTGACCGACGGCACGCCGATCACACGGTTCATGTCTGATTTCCAGAGTACCGGCTGCGCCGGTTGTAGATCAGACAGACACGCGATGGACTTGCGGAGATGGTCGGCTTCGGCGCTTCCCGATTGGCGAACGTGTCGTAATTCATCGATACTCTAGAACACTACGGCGGAAGGAATTTGCGATGGCACTGGCACTGTATAGAAGGTATCGTCCCGACACGTTCGATGGCGTGATCGGACAGGATCAGGTCACGGTTCCGCTGATGCGTGCGCTTGACGAGAACAAGCTCACGCACGCCTATCTGTTCTCCGGACCGCGCGGCTGCGGTAAAACGAGTTCCGCGCGTATTCTGGCCCGTTGCGTCAACTGCGCCAAAGGTCCGACCTCGCATCCGTGCGGCGAATGCGCCAGCTGCCGTGACCTTGCCACCGGCGGCCCCGGCTCCATCGACGTGGTGGAAATCGACGCCGCCTCCCATAACGGTGTGGACGATGCCCGTGAACTGCGTGAACGTGCCGGATTCGCCCCGGCCCGCGATCGCTATAAAATCTTCATCCTCGACGAGGCCCACATGGTCACGCCGCAGGGCTTCAACGCGCTCCTGAAAATCGTGGAGGAGCCGCCGGAGCATGTCATGTTCATCTTCGCCACCACCGAACCGGACAAGGTGATCGGCACCATTCGCTCCCGCACCCACCACTATCCGTTCCGTCTGGTGCCACAGGAGGTCATGGGCCCGTATCTTGAGCAGATCTGCGCCGACGAGCATATCGAGGCCGAAGCGGGTGTGCTGCGCTTGGCCATGCGTGCCGGCGGCGGATCCGTACGTGACACGCTGTCCGTGCTCGACCAGCTGATGGTCGGTGCCGTCGACGGCAAGATTCCTTACGATTCCGCGGTCGCGCTGCTTGGTTTCACACCGGACGCGCTTATCGGCGAGGCAATCGACGCCGTCGCCGACAAGAACGGCGAGGCGCTGTATGGCGTCATTCAAAAGGTCGTGGTCGGCGGATTCGACCCCCGACGTTTCGTTGAGGACCTGCTGGCGCGCGTGCGCGACCTGTTGGTGCTCACCTTGGGCGGTGAGCGTGCGGAAAGCGTGCTGTCTGACGACACCGCGACCGAGAACATGGACGATCTGCATCGCCAGGCGGCTTCGCTGGGATTGGCCGCGCTTACGCAGATGGCGGATACGATCAACGCCACGCTGGCCAACATGACCGGTGCGATTTCGCCGCGCATGCGCCTGGAACTGCTCGCCGCCCGCCTTCTTGCCGGTCGTGAGACGGGCGTGGTCGCGCAAGCCGCCGCACCATCGTCCGGCATGCCGGAAGCTGGGCATGCGGGCGGTGCCGCAGCGTCTGAATCGCAGCGTCCGTCCGGTTCCCGTAGGTACGCCGCGCAATCGGCACGTGGAAGGCATGCCGTGGAACCGTCCGCGGCTCCCACGAATCCGGCCGATGCCGTCGTTTCCGGAGCGGCCTCCGTATTGGCGGAAGTCCAGCAGGCGATGGGTGGACCTCTGTCGGAAGGCAGCGAGCCGGCCGCTTCAGCCGAGTCCAAGCCGGTTGAAACGCAGTCTGCGCCATCCAAACTATCCAATGCCGAAGCTTCCGCTCCCACCCAGTCCGTGGCTCAGTCCGCGCCCCAGCCTGCGGCAACGGACGATCGCACTCCCGACCAGAAGTGGGACGCGATCGTTGCCGGCCTGCCTGAGGATGTCCGTCGCTACGTGGACCGCGAGAAAGTGCCCCGCGTGCTGCTGGACGGGGCCAAAGGCCGACTGTGGATTAAATTCGACAAGTCGTTGAGCAAATACGCGTTCGCCAAGGCCGTGGCCAAGGAAGCGGTCGACGGCACCACCAATGTGGTGCAGATCGTGCGCGGCGAAGTGCATAAGGTGTTCGGCCCCGATGTCACTCTCGCGCCGGCCAAGAAGCTTGCCGACGGTTCCACCGCGGTGCCGTGGAGCAAGCTCAGCCCGGAAGAGCAGAGCAAGATCAACGCGCAGCTGGTGCAGGAACAGCTGAAGGCCGCCACATTGCTGACCGCGAACCTCGGCAAGGAGGTTGCCAAGGAGCCGGAAGACGACGATCCGTGGAACACCCCAATTCCGCAGACGCCCATCGCCGAAGGCAACGCCAACGACGTACAGCCGCCGGAATACCACGTAAAACATGTGGACGTGCCGGATGTGAGCGATGACGTCGATCCGTGGGCCACGCCACTGCCCACGCCACTGCCCACGCCGCAGACGGACGATCAGGAGCAAGGCCAACCGAATGGGCCGGAGCAGCCGCGGCAAAACCAGCCGGAACAGCACAGCGAACGACATAGCGCACGGCAAAGCGCCCGCGAAATGCAATCGCAACAGGCCCAGCAGCCGGCATCATCGCCGGCAGGATTCGCGGATGACCCATGGGGAGCCCCCATGCCGGTACAGGCGGGACCGCCGGAGCCTGAAGTCGCCCCGGAAGACGACGAATACTCCATGAGCGACGAATCGATCGGCGCATCGAACGCTTTGGACATGAACGACCTGAACAGGGTGTTCGAAGTGAAGAAAGTCGAGGAATTCAGCTCGGACGATCCGCACAATCCGCGCAACATGCAGGTGAAGAAAACACTTGACGACTGACACCGGCCACCGCACGTCGCACGTCGCTTATCGTACGGCGAGCACCGGGCGCCGGCCGTCAAACGCCAGTCGCCCGGAACGTGGCTGCGGCAACCAGTCAACGAAAGGTATGAACCATGGCTTTGGCCTATGACGGCGCCATCCAACGACTCATCGACGCGTTCGCCAACCTGCCCGGCATCGGGCCGAAAGGCGCGCAACGCATCGCCTTCTACCTGCTCAACGCGCCCGACGAGGAATCGCAGGCACTGATCGACGCCATCACGGAAGTCAAGGAAAAAGTACGGTTCTGCGATATCTGCGGCAACGTGTGCGAAACCAGCCCATGCCCGGTATGTGTTGATCCACGCCGCGACCACAGCGTGATCTGCGTGGTCGAAGAGCCAAAAGACGTGATGAGCATCGAACGCACGCGCGAATACCGAGGCATGTACCATGTGCTGGGCGGCGTCATCAACCCGATGGCCAACGTGCAGCCGAGCGACCTCAACATCGCGAAGCTCCTTGAACGGCTTAAGGACAGCGAAGTCAAGGAGGTGATCCTCGCGCTCAACCCGAACGTGGAGGGCGAGGCCACCACCAGCTTCCTCTCGCAGCTGTTGAGCCAGACCGACATCAAGGTGACAAGGCTCGCCAGCGGCCTGCCCGTGGGCGGCGACCTCGAATACGCCGACGAGATCACCCTCGGCCGCGCGCTCGCCGGCCGTCGCGCCGTATGAGCTCCGCTGGCATGGCCTCCGCGAGCCGTCGGTCCCGCGCCCAGCTCATACTCAACCGCTGTCCAGCAACGTGTTCCGTATGTTGGGCGCGGTTGGACTTGACAAAATGGATGTTTCCTATAATAGGCTTCACTTGCCGAATCGGGCAGGTGATACGTTGAAGAAGATTGGATAAGTTGTGGCTCTCATCGTGCAGAAGTTTGGCGGCTCTTCCGTAGCCGATCCAGAATCGATCAAGCGCGTGGCCCGACGCATCATCGAAACGAAGAACGCCGGCAATGACGTGGCCGTCGTGGTCTCCGCCATGGGAGACACCACCGACGACCTGATCGATCAGGCGCTCAGCATCGATTCCAACCCGCCGGCGCGCGAGATGGACATGCTGATGACCGCAGGCGAGCGTATTTCGATGAGTTTGCTCGCTATGGCGATTCATGCGGCCGGCTCTCATGCATACTCGTTCACCGGTTCCCAGGCTGGTTTCATGACCGACGCGCAGTTCGGCACCGCGCATATCAAGGCCGTGAAGCCCGATCGCGTGCGTCGTGCATTGGATAAGGGTTCCGTGGCGATCGTGGCCGGTTTCCAAGGCGTGAACGAAGGCGGCGACGCCACCACGCTCGGCCGTGGCGGTTCCGATACTTCCGCAGTCGCGCTCGCAGTGGCGCTGGACGCCGACATCTGCGAAATCTACACCGACGTCGATGGTGTGTTCACCGCCGATCCGCGTATCGTGCCGACCGCCCGTCGCATTCCCGTCATCGACTACGAATCGATGCTGGAAATGTCGTCCTGCGGTTCCAAGGTGCTGGCATTGCGTTGCGTGGAATACGCGCAACGATTCGGCATGCCGTTGCACGTGCGCAGCTCCTTCTCCCACCGTCGCGGCACGCTGATCGTGCCGGAAGGCGTCGATCCGCGCACCCTGCCGAACATCTGAACGGCAGCCGGGCGGCGTAATCGCAGGCAATCGCAAATACTTGCAAGACAACGCGAAAACGAAAATAAGACTTTACAAACAAAGGTAAGAACATGAGCGAAAATAACAACCAGTCCATGGGCGACCTGTTCCCCGACCTGGGGCCGGAAGTGCCGATCATCTCCGGCGTCGCGCACGACAGCACCGAGTCGCTGGCCACCGTGCGTCGCGTGCCGAACGAGCCGGGCATGGCGGCGAAGGTGTTCACCATGCTGGCCGAGGCCGGTGTGAACGTGGACATGATCGTGCAGGCCTCCGCCTCCACCGGCACCGCCGACATCTCCTTCACCGTGCCGGGCACCGCTGCGGCCAAGGTCCAGGAAGTGCTGCAGGAGAAGCAGGGCGAGCTGGGCTTCCAGTCCTTCGACGTCGACCCGAACGTCGGCAAGGTGGCCGTGGTCGGCGTGGGTATGAAGACCCATTCCGGTCTGGCTGCGAAGTTCTTCAACGCGTTGAGCGACAAGGGTGTGAACGTGCTGATGATCTCCACGTCTGAAATCCGCATCGCCGCGCTTGTGCCGCTTGAGCAGCTCAACGACGCCGTCAAGGCGCTGCACACCGCCTACGGTCTGGACGCCGACCAGGTGGAAGCCGTGGTGTACGGCGGCACCGGCCGCTGATAGTGCTGGCTTCAGTTTCCCAGTATTTTTAAAGGGCATGGTTTTGCGACCGTGCCCTTTTCGTTTGCTTTTTACGATTCACGCCGTACGTTGCGTACCGTGCCAAGCAGTCCCCGAACAAGCAAAAGGCCGGCTCCGAAGAGTCGGCCTTTTGCCTGGCTATGGCTCGTCTATGCGGCTTACGGTTTAGCTACCCAAGCCGCATAAACGTCGAATCACTTCTTGGTGATGTAACCCAACGCCTTAAGCATTTCTGCGCTTTCCAGCGCGCCACCGGCGGCGCCACGCAGGGTGTTGTGCGCCAATCCCACGAACTTCCAATCGAAAATGGAATCCTCACGCAGACGGCCGATGGAAACACCCATACCACCCTCGTAATCCACATCCTTGAGCACCTGCGGACGGTCATCCTCGGTCAGGTACTGGATGAAATGCTTCGGAGCGTGCGGCAGGCCAAGCTCGGCGGCCTTGCTGGTGTAGTTGACCAGACGGTCGATCAGCTCGTCCTTGGTCGGGTTCTTACCGAAGTTGATGAATACGGTGGCGGTGTGGCCGTTGAGCACGGGCACGCGGATGCACTGCGAGGTGATGCGCAGCGGACCGTCGAACGGCACAATCTCGCCCTTGGCCTCGTCCACATGGCCGAAGACCTTCAGCGGCTCCTTCTCGGACTTCGCTTCCTCGCCGGAGATGAACGGAATGATGTTGCCCACCATTTCCGGCCAATCCTTGAACGTCTTGCCCGCGCCGGAAATGGCCTGGTACGTGCTCACGATGACCTCGTGCGGCTCGAATTCCTTCCACGCGGCCAAAGCCGGAGTATAGGCCTGGATGGAGCAGTTCGGCTTGACGGCAATGAAACCGTGCGTGGTGCCCAGGCGCTTCTTCTGATGTTCGATGACCTCATAGTGCTCCGGATTGATCTCCGGCACCACCATCGGCACGTCCGGAGTCCAGCGGTGGGCGCTGTTGTTGGACACGACCGGGGTCTCGGTCTTCGCGTATTCCTCTTCGATGGCGCGGATCTCGTCCTTCGGCATGTTCACCGCGGAGAACACGAAGTCGACGTCCTTGACCACGTCCTCGACGTCGGCCACGTTCTTGACGACCATGTGCTTGACGAACTCCGGCATCGGGGTTTCCATCTTCCAGCGGCTGCCGATGGCCTCCTCGTAGGTCTTGCCGGCGCTGTGCGCGGACGCGGCAAGGGTGACCAGTTCGAACCACGGATGGTTTTCGAGCAGCGTCACGAAGCGCTGTCCGACCATGCCCGTAGCTCCGAGAATGCCAACCTTAATCTTTTCGGACATAACAACCTTTCGCTTATGCTGGAACGGTTTTCCAAGTTTTGCAAGTTTGATTTTGCTTACGCTTGAGGTCGACCAGCCGGCCCCAAACGACGTCGTGGGCGGCCACACGCGTTGTTCAATCTTACGAAAACCCGCCGTCAAGCCGTTCCCGCTATCCGCATGCTGGTCCGGCGCGCGGCGTCGCGTCTAGCGTGGATGGTTTCGCCCAGTGCCTACTGTCCGCTACTTGTCGTCATTGCGCGACCATGCGAACAACAATACGATGAGCGAGACGGCGTTGAGTATATTGCTGACGATATCCACAGTCGAGCCTGAGAACAGACCTCCCGGGGAGATATGTGAATACTTCAAGCCGAGTGTGAGCCAATCCAAGGTGCAGATGGCCGTCGTGCAAACGATGAACGCCGGCGGATAGGTTCTGGAAAACCACACGAATATTGGAATCATCAAACCGAGCGCACACCATAGCACAAGCCAAAGGTGCGTGCCCAAAGGCAAGGATGATTGCGACTGAACAGGAAGATTCCCAATGACCTCAAGCCCGCACACCAGTGCGATGACGATGATGAAATATGCGATCCATTGTGCTGTACGCCGAAACATGCCAATCTCCGATCTCCATTGATGCGCATCTCATTGTATACCCCCTAGAAAGGCATGGCAAGGCTTTCCAGCGGTTCTGTGGCGCGCTCGCGTACACTGGTAGACATGTCGAAGGCATCAGAAGAAGCGCAGAAGCAGCTGGATCGTATCGTGGCGTTGGGCTACCCGGATGTGGCCGATATGTCGGCAGCCGCGTTCCGCTCGCTTGCGCGCCCGCTTATCCGTGCGTTGGAGGATTGCGGCGATGAAGCTGGATTGGGCACGCAGATCCTTCTGGTACCTACGCGCGAGCTGGTGTCTCCTGAATCGCTGATCGCCCGAACCTCCATCAACCGCATGGCGGGGTTCACCACCATGCCGCCGCGCGATATCGCCAGCTTCCTGCCGCAGGATGGTTTCGAGCCGCCGGAGGGGCCGTTCTATCTGGTGATCGAGCCGCACACCGGCACCTGCTATATCAACCGCGAGCCGGACGTGGCACGCAAGCTGATCGATTCCGACGAGCGATTGCCGTTGACTTTGGAAGAGGGGCTTGCGATCGCCACACAGCATCCGGAATGGTTGCTGGAGAAGAACGGTTTCAACCTACTGGGCTCGCGTTCCGCTGACGGCCGCGTACCGAGTATCTGGATGAGCCAGAATGCTCCGCGATTGGGCGCGGTGTGGCCGAATTCCCGTCATACGTGGCTGGGTAACGCCTACTGCATGGCCCGTCGAGGCGTGAGCCTGTTCCGGTAGTCTTTCGGCTTACCGCGCCGGCTCCCTATAATCGATTTCAGAGAAGAAACTGAAGCAGGGGAGAAGCCATGTTCTGTACGCAATGCGGTTCGAAGAACGCTCCGGAGTCGAAGTTCTGCACGAACTGCGGCAATCCGTTGGTCTCCGTTCCGGTGCAGCCTGATGCCGGACAAGCACGGATTTCGGATGATTTTTCCGTCGATTCCACAGCGGTGGAAACCCCTGCATCGCAGCTCGCACCGCAGTCTGCGGAGCAACCCGAGGAACAGTCTGCGGCACAGCACGAGGAACGCCCTGCAGAACAGCTCGCTTCGCAGCCGGCAGACGCGATTCCGCCGGTCCCGTTGCCGGGCGGCGGCACGCTGCCCGTAGCGCAGCCCGCGACTTCGGCTGCATCGCAATCCGTTCCGTCGGCGCCGGAAACTCTTGAGCCGGAAAGCGACGGGGCTGCGCGTGCCGCGTCCCCGAATCGCAAGCTCATCATCGGCATAGCGGTGGCCGCGGTGCTGCTGGTCGCCGCTGTGGTGGCCGGCATCGTGACATACAACATGGAGTTGTGGGGTGGCAAGTCGTTGCCGGACGTGGCGGTGGCGTCTCCCAAGGACTCGTCGAAGACTCCGGATGCGAAGGTCGTGGTCAGGCAGCTTGAAGGCAAGGGCCTCAAAGTCAAGCGCGTCAAGGAATTCTCCGGCGTGAAAAGCGGCAAGTTCCTTGGCTATCAGGGAATTCAGTCCGGTGGCCGCGTAAGGGCGGGCAGTGTGGTGACGGTGCGCGAATCGGCCGGCCCTGGCGTGCCGGAAGGTACGGTCGGCAAGAAAGCTGAAAGCGTGGTGACAACGTTCTCGCAGATGGGCGTGCCGGTGCATTACAAGCAGGTGATCGTGTCGGACACCAGCAAAACCACCGAGGGAAGCGTGATCAGCACGTACCCCGCGCAAGGCCAAGGCGTGAAGGATGGTAAGAAAGGCATCTACATCGGCGTGGCCACGAAAAGCGACGACGGCCTGCCGTCGGACATCGTCGGCCAGGAAATTTCCGACGTGAAATCAAGCCTTGAATCCAAAGGCTACGACGTGAAAGTGGAGAAACGTCTCTCATCGAAACAGTACATCGACAAGGTCTCCGGCTCCGAACCTGGGCCGGGCAGCCAGCTGAACGAAGGCCAGACCATCACCCTGTATCAGGGCGTGGATGCCAAGGGTGCCAAGCAGACGTTCATTGACCACAGCGGAACCGGTGGAGATGGGTTGCTGATGGGCACGAGTGACGTTGCTTCTGGCCAGTGGTGCAATAAGGCCGGCGACTGCATCACGCTAGGACAGGATGACAGTTATTCCAGCGGAGACATCGTTTTCCTGAAAGTGAAAGATGGTGCTGCGAACACGAAGTACAGCATGACCGGTGAGTCTTTGATTTCCTGCGATGCGGTGCAACAGCCGTATTGCAGCAGCAAGAAAGCCGACTATCTGTTGACTGGAAACTCTGGAGCATTTGAATTGTTCCCACACAAAGCGTTCGAAACGTATTGGTGTGGCGATTCCGCCTTGGGTGGGGAAGGCGATATGCGGAATTGTGTTGCCGGAAAGGTCCATGACATTGATTCCGACTCTTCGGATGCGTCCGATTATGAGCCGGACGGCAGCGGTAAATTCCATATGATGGATTTGTTCGCGGTGTTCCCAGTCGGCTCTGATGTGGAATCAGTAGAGAAAACTGGCTATTTTGACGCGTCTGCACTCGCGGCTGCCCAAAAGCAAAAACCTGTCGATACGGACCGTCCGTTCTTGATGTATCGTGACGTGAACCAGTACAAGGACGGCGAGAAGGAATCAACCTATACAAGGGACTGGTTCGATCCATTCATGCCTTACAACGGCTACAACGGCTCCAAGGATGACACCGTCAAAATGAAGCCCGCCCCCAGCGGCGAAACCGCCTACTATCTGGTGGAGGACGTCCAGCCCGACTGGGATTCCCTCGAAGACGCCAACATCAAGGGCGTGTCCGCCAAGAGTCAGAAATCTAACGGCAAAAATGCAAGCAAGAACGCAAACACCAAGAAATCTGATTCGCAATCGGATGCCGCCACTCGGTCTTTGATGAAGTCCATCGCCGGAAAGTACGGTTTCGCTTCCGGTTCCGGCGGTTGGGGCACCACTATGACGGTGGCGTCCGATGGCACGTTCAGCGGAACATATCATGATTCCGACATGGGCATTACGGGAGATGACTATCCGAACGGATCGGTCACCATTTCGAATTTCAAAGGCCGTTTCAAGGATGCCAAGAAGAACGCGGACGGCAGCTATACGATGCAATGCGACAAATCGGCGCTGAAAATCGATGGCAATATAGGAGACACGTATATCAAAAACGGTAGTAAATATACGGTTGCCGACCCCTACGGCATTGCCCCTTGCGGTACATTCACCGTATATCCGGCGGGATACGACAGTTCGCAGCTCAGCGAAGCGATCGTCGGCTGGAGCCATGCGTGGTATGACAGCATGCCCGCAAAGCTGGAAACGCCGATTATCGTGAATGCCGAGGACACGAATCTCGGTAGCGAATCACAGCAAGACGCCTTCTTCCGATCGAAATATCTTGAGTGATATTCGATAAGGTCGCGTTGTCGGCGGTGCTGCCGTCGAGTCGCTGTCGATCATTGCGATTGCCACGAGCATCGCATTACTGCGATTTGCGCAACAGCCCCCGAACCGCATACCCGATCGCGCCGCACGTCACCGCGCCCGCCCCTAGCAGTGTGGCGCTGACCTGCGGCCTGCGCAGCTCGTTGCGCACGCCAATCAGGTCCGTCACGCAATGGTCCTCGAAGAACACGCGTAATTCGTTGCTGGAATAACGGCCGACCAGATCGCCCCACGTCATCATGCGCGTCACGTACGCCATCGGATTGTCTTCGCGGAATTCAAACAGCCGGATGCCACGGAACCGCGATTTCGGGCCGTAGCATTCAAAACCACAGGTCGGCGCGTACCCCAAATCGATGTCGTGCACATGCCCGACGAACGAATTCTTGTGGTCATGCCCGCAGAACAACGCGAAATAGCCGCCCGCCTCACGCAACGCGTCCACTTCGCCCACGTTCACGTCGGCGCAGCCAATCGCCTCGCCCAGCCGCGAACCGGGTCGGCACACATCGCGGTCGAGCACATAGCAATGTCCTGCGAATTCGCGCGCGCCCTCCACGGCGTTCGGCGTGTAGGCGGGCACTTCGCGCAGGCAATCGTAGAATTCCTGCGGCGGAATGTGCTGGAAGGCGATTGCCGGCACCGCCTGCCCGTCGCCATTGCGCCTGCCCAACTCGCGTTGCACGCGCTTCAGCCATTCGACGGCTTCCGGCGAGGGGGTGCCGTAGCCGTCGGAATCAGCCAAATCCCAGCCGCGCGAATTCGCCGCGTATTTCGCGTATTCGGTGACCGACTGCCGTCCGTTGCCGTCACCCGCGTCTGCCGTGTCGGCGTAATCGCCCGAATTGACCATCATCACGCTCATTGTGATACGCCCCGAACCGTCGGACGCTTCGATCGGCAACGCGAACGTGCCCGGTTCGAGCGCCAACGGCGACGAGCCGGCGACGGGATTCATGCAACCGGCAAACTCGCGGTAAAGATCGTCCTGTTCGTCGGCGAGGATGCCGCATTGGAAATCATGGTTGCCGTACGTCGCTGCGAAGGGGATATGCGATTCCAACGCCGGCCCCAAAAACGCGGCGAACGTGTCGCGCACTTTCTGCCGTGTCTCGTCGAGCAGCGACGCCGCGGTGACGCGATTGATGGCTTCCGCCCACGATTCCAGCTTGCTGGCAGAACCGTTGCGACCTGCGCTTTTCACGAGTTTCGGCGAATCGGTGCCGATGCCGTCGATCATCCACCGTTCGTCGGAGGGCTGCGATTTGGTCAGTGTTTTGGCGATCGGATGACGTTTGATGCCACGGATTTTCGCTTCGATTTCGGTGACCGCGCGCACGTGCGTACCGGGCTGTTCGCCACGGCGACGTAGAAACGTATCGATATATGCCGGATCGTAGCCGCGGATCTGATCGCCGGTGAGCACGATGAGGTCGGGATGTGCCTTCCTGATAGCGGCTTCGATCAGCCGAATCGTGTCTTCGCGCACGTCCGGACCATCCTGAATATCAGCCATTTGCAGCACCCGGAACGTACCGTCGCTGTTGAATCGCAAGCTCATGATGCCCACTGTACTGCGGCAAATCTGGATATGGGGTGAAATAAGGGCGCGAAAATCGCAAACCATGCCGTCATATCGCGGAATACCGGCAAAATATGGGATTGGTTGTCGCTAGTATGGGCGGCAGTGCAGGTAGGTAACATGCACGTAACAATGTGGATTGGCAGAAGGCCGATCCGACTTTACAGATAAGGAGGAGTGATGGGTCAGGATCAATCGTCAGTGTTTGATCTCGCGGCAGTCGCCGCGGCGTCCAACGGAGGGAACAACGACCCGCTGCTGCCTCCGGCGCGTTACATTGGAGCTCCGCAAAAGCCCAGCAAGATGCCGTACAACAAGTACGTCGCATACGATAAGCAGGTGCCGTTTGATTTCCCGGAGCGTACGTGGCCGGGCAAGCGACTGCAGCGTGCGCCGCGTTGGTGCTCCGTCGATCTGCGTGACGGCAACCAGGCTCTCGTCAACCCGATGGATTCCGAGCGCAAGCTGCGTTTCTGGAATCTGCTCGTGTCGATGGGCTTCAAGGAGATCGAGGTCGGCTTCCCGTCGGCTTCCGAAACCGATTACGACTTCATCCGCATGCTGATCGAGCGTGAGCTCATTCCTGACGATGTCACCATCGTCGTGCTCACCCAGGCCCGCGAGCATCTGATTCGCAAGACCTACGAGTGCCTGAAGGGCGCCAAGCGCGCCATCGTGCACTTCTACAATTCCGTGTCCGTGCTGCAGCGCGAGGTCGTGTTCCGCAAGGACAAGGCCGGCATCAAGAAGCTTGCCACCGACGCCGCGGCGCTGTGCAAGGAGCTTGAGGGCGAGGCCAAGGGCATCGACCTGTACTACGAGTATTCTCCGGAATCCTTCACCGGCACCGAGCCGGAGTACGCAGTCGAGGTGTGCAACGCGGTGATCGACGTCATCAAGCCGACGCCGGAACATCCGATGATCATCAACCTGCCGGCAACCGTGGAAATGACCACGCCGAACGTCTTCGCCGACGAGGTCGAGTATGTGTCCAACCACCTCGTGCCGCGTGACGCCGTGGTGCTCTCCCTGCATCCGCACAACGACGAGGGCATGGGCGTTGCCGCCACCGAGCTGGCCGTGCTGGCCGGCGCCGACCGCGTGGAAGGCTGCCTGCTGGGCAACGGCGAGCGTACCGGCAACGTCGACCTGGTCACCCTTGGTCTGAACTTCCTGACCCAGGGCATCGATCCGCAGATCGACTACTCCAACGTTCCGGAAATCCGCAAGACCGTCGAATACTGCAACCAGATCAAGATCTCCGAACGCCATCCGTATGCGGGCAACTTCGTGTTCACCGCGTTCTCCGGCTCCCACCAGGACGCCATCAAGAAGGGTCTCGAGGCCCGTCAGGTGGCCGCCGACCGTGCTGGCGCCGATCTGGACAGCTTCGTGTGGCTCGTGCCGTACCTGCCGATCGACCCGAAGGACATCGGCCGTTCCTACGAGGCCATCATCCGCGTGAACTCCCAGTCCGGCAAGGGCGGCATGGCCTACCTGCTCAAGACCAACCACAACCTTGATCTGCCGAAGCGTCTGCAGGTCGAGTTCGAGAAGGTCGTGCAGAACTACGCCGACGAGACCAAGAAGGAAGTCAAGGACGAGGACATCTGGCGTCTGTTCAAGGACGAGTACCTGCCGGTCGAGGAATCCGGCGCCACCGCGGCTGGTGTCGTGGTCGGCGACAGCAAGGACGAGACCCTCGAGCAGTGGGGCCGTCTGAAACTGCTGAAGGTGTCCGTCTCCTCCGGCGAGGATGGTTCCGACACCGTGCTCAAGGCCAGGATTCTCGACCGCGGCGTGAACGTCGGTGTCGACGAGCCGGTGGAGCGTGAGGTCTCCGGCATCGGCAACGGTCCGATCGCCGCCTTCCTCAACGCCGTGAGCAACTTTGGCATCGAGGCTTCGGTGATGGATTACGTGGAGCACACCATGTCCGTCGGCACCGATGCCATGGCCGCTTCCTATGTGGAATGCCAGATCGGCGAGGAAGACAACACGAGCATCGTGTGGGGCGTCGGCATCGATACCTCCATCGTCACCAGCTCGCTGAAGGCCATCATCTCGGCCATCAACCGTTCCGAGCGCTGATTGCGCTGATTGCACGGACGCGTTGAGCAAACGCGCCGCATATGATTCGAGGGGCTTCCTGGGTAACCGGGAAGCCCCTCGTCGTTGCCGTGTGCCATGCGATGCGCCCGCTCACAAGTGCGACAAGCGCGTTCCATGATGCTTCCTCTCCGCGGATGAAGGGTGTCGCAATGCCGCCACACCAAGTTGTACAACGATGTAAGACACGGTATAGTACATCGTTATAAAACCTGTATCTGCTTACTGAAGGATCTTCCATGTCGGCCAATTATTCCCTGCTGTGCTATACACGCGAAGCCACCGGACGCGAAGAGGCGAACAACGAGGACATCGCCTACAGCATGCATTTGGCGCTACGTTCCGGCGATGACGCCGAGTGGCGGCCGTTGAACGAAAACTATGGCATCTTCTTCGCGGCCGGTGTGCCGATCGCCGCCGCGACCGCGGAGTCCCGCCGTGCGTGCACGGCCGCGGCGCGCTTCGCCGCCGACCCGTTCGACGCGCCTCGCCCCGCCACCGACGCCGTCGCCCATGGCGTGGTCATGCCCGGTATGGATATCACGCTGAAATCGCTGAAGAATCCGTTCCTGTTCCGCCTTGCGGACGGACGATTCGCCATCGCCGCGACCCGTACCGCCCGCGGCGGTGAGCCGGATGGTTCCGAACGGTCGGCATTCCTGCTCGCCATCAGCGATGATCTGACGGCGTTCGACCAGCGGGGGCTGGTGCTGTTGCGCACCGCCGGTGGGGTCAATCGCCCGTCCGTCTCTTTCGACGCCGCGGACGCGTGCTACGTCGTCTCCTGGACCGGTGACGATGGCAAGGCACGCACCGCGCGGACGGCCGATATCGTAGCCGCCGCCGGTTCGGGCAGGCCGCTTGATGTCGTGGAATCGGCGTCGTCGCAGCCGTTGCGTCAGACCGGGGATTGCGGCATTCCGAACGCCGTCGTCGGCAACAGCATCGCCATCAGTGAGCCGGAGGCCGAGCGCCTGATCGAGCGCTTCGGCCGCATCCGCAATACCGGAACGTCCGTGCCCGCCCAGCGAATCGATGCGGGCCTGCATGGTGAGGATGCCCGGAATGCGGTTCTGGCCTTGGCCGCAACCCGTGCGGAGCTGGCCTACAGCGACGGCTCGCAGGCCGCACGCGCGGTGGATTGGAACATGGCCCAGCTTGAGGCCATCGCCCAGGAGACCTCCGAGGGAACGCTCAAGGCCGGCCAGACCCGTACCGTCGAAGGTGTGATCCGCCAGAGCGTCTATCCGGTGCCGTTCGCGGTGGAGCGTGCCGACCCGTCGGTGTTCGCGTGGGATTTCAATGGCAAGCCGATGTTCATGTTCATCGCCACCGATGACACCGACGGCAATTGCGTGGACCCGAACGACGGCAGAACCCATATGCCGCTGCGCATCGCCGACTCCATCGAAGCGCTTTCCGACGCCGCGGGTGGACGGGCCAGGGAGATCGATCTGCTCGCATGCGGCGATCTCAATAGCGAAGATCGTCCGATGACCGGCTGCTTCTGGGCGCCGGAACTGCATGTGATCGGCGGCAAGCTGTCGGTCCTGTTCATGCCCTGCTTCGATGGGCCGCGCGTCAATCCCGACGGCACCCCCAACGATCGTGCCGGCAAACCGGACATGTGGACCGGCAGCTGCCACATCATGCAGCTCAAGCAGCATTCCGACGGCACGGATTTCGATCCGCGCGAGCCGGAGAACTGGACGGTGCCCGAGCCTATCCTCGACCCGGATGGCGAGACGCTCAATCCGATCCAGCGCATTTCGCTTGACATGACCGTGCTGTGCGATTCGGGCCGCTGGTACTACGCATGGCAGCAGGTCGGCAGCATCTGGATCGCCAGCTTTGACCCGGCTCGTCCGGCGAGGCTCACCAGCAAGCCGAAGCAGATCGTCGTGCCGGAATTCGCATGGGACAACATGATCGCCGAAGGACCGAACGCCATCGTGCATGACGGAACGATTTTCCTGATCTACTCGGGCTCGCTGGTCGGCATCGACTACACGACCGGCCTGGTCACCGCCCCGGCCGGACAGGGAGCCGATCTCACCGACGCCAGCGTATGGACGAAGCTCGATTATCCGCTGCAGAAGTCCGGCATGTACAACGGGCGTTGGCAGCTCGGCACCGGCCACGGCATGTGGTCGCATGACGAGGACGGCAACCTCATCTACGTGTTCCACAACGCCGAATACGAGCACGGCCGCTATGGTGGCCGCGACGCCCAAGTGCGCCGCGTGCATTGGTCCAAGGAGGGCATGCCCATTCTGGATATGCAAACGGCGGAGGAGCTTGACCCCGACTATGCTGGTGTAACGATGGAGGTTGGTTTCTTCGATGCCGACTGAGTCCGCTGAATGACAAAAGGGGTATATATGCCGAAGCGAACGGGGGGAAACGGCGAGCATGTCGTGACCATGCGTGAGGTGGCCAAGGCGGCCGGTGTGTCGATCAAAACCGTCTCCAACGTGGTCAACGACTACGAATTCGTCTCGCAGGCCACGCGCGACAAGGTCAACAAAGCCATCGCGGAACTGGGATACACGGTGAACGTGTCGGCACGCAACCTGCGCCGAGGGCAGACCGGCATCATCGGCTTGGCCATTCCCGATCTGCAGATGCCGTATTTCGCGCAGCTGTCATCGCTGGTCATCGAAGAAGCGAAGAAAGTCGGTCTGCGCGTGATCGTGGAGCCGACGCAATATTCGCGCGATGGCGAGTTGGAAGCGCTGCACGGGTCCCAGCAGACGATGATCGACGGCCTGATCTACAGCCCATTGGAGCTTGGACAGGATGACGTCGAGCGGCTGAAGGTCGATTATCCGCTTGTGCTGGTTGGCGAACGCATCTTCACCGACCAGGTGGATCACATCGCCACCGAGAACGTGGAAGGCGCGAAGCGGGCCACGCAGTATCTGCTGACGACCGGTTGCCGCCGCGTGGCCGTGGTCGGCGTTCATCCGGGGGAGAAAGTCGGTTCCGCCGCACTGCGCTACCAAGGGTATCTTGAGGCGCTGGAGGAGGCCGGCGTCGAATTCGACGATCGGCTGGTCGTCGAATCGGGCATGTGGCATCGTAGCGATGGTGTGAGGGCCATGAACGCGTTGCTGGATTCCGGTGTCAAAGTCGATGGCGTCGTCGCGCTGAACGACATGCTGGCTTCCGGCGTGATGCACGCGATTCAGATGCACGGCTTGCACATTCCCGACGACATCTCCGTGGTTGGTTTCGACAATTCCGACGATTCACAGTACCTGTCGCCGGCACTGACGTCGATCGCGCCGGGACTTGAAGCGGTAGCCCGTCTGTCGGTGAAAGTGCTCAAGGAGCGCATCGACGGCCGTGACCCGAATGCCGACAGGCCGGGGGAGAAGGTCTTCCGCAAGGTCACATCATCGCTGGTCGTGCGCCAATCCACCAAACTCCCCGCCGATTCCCTCGTTCTCTAAGCGTTCGTCTGCCTGCGGCAAATTTCCTGGCGTACCGGGATACTTTCCGTCCGGCCCTCGTTGCCGTACCCATCGGTTGGCTCTTCCCCAAAGGTGCCGCCGCCGGGCATGGGCGCTCGACCGTAAGCTTGGCCGAACGGCCTTGAGTGTGTCGAGCACCCATGCCCGGCGGCGGCACCGCATCCAAGCATCTTCTGACAATGACGCGCCCAAGTTGTTACAACGATGTAAGAATGATATATTCAACGTTGTAAATACTGGAACAACGGATTGGGAAGGACTAAACATGGTTGTTTACAACAATCCGATCGTGCTTCAGCGCGCAGACCCCTGGGTGCTCAAGGTTGACGGCGAGTATTATTTCACCGCCTCCGATCCGGAATACAACTGCATCGCCATCCGGCACGCGTCGAGCATCAACGATCTGCAGAAGGCTCCGGAGACGGTGGTGTGGCGCAAGCACGAATCCGGCCCGGCAAGCATCTACATCTGGGCCCCCGAACTACACCGCATCAATGGCGCATGGTATATCTACTTCGCAGGCGCCGCAACGGATTTCGAAGCATCCGGCCTGCCGACGCACCGCATGTTCGTGCTGGAGAACACCGACGACGATCCAACTTCCGACAACTGGGTGGAGAAGGGCCAGATCATCACCCCGATCGACTCCTTCGCACTTGACGCCACCACCGAGGTGATCGATGGCGTGCAGTACTTGGTATGGGCGCAGAAGGATCCCGCCATCGAAGGCAACTCCAATCTGTATATCGCCAAGATGGCCAATCCGTGGACGCTGGGCAGCGAGCCCGTCATGCTGACCAAGCCGGAATACGACTGGGAATGCATCGACTTCCTGGTCAACGAAGGACCGGCCTTCCTGTTCCATGAGAACAAGATCTACATCACGTATTCCGCCTCCGGCACCGGAGTTCCGTACGCCGTGGGGCTGTTGACCGCCGAGCGCGGCAGCGATCTGCTGGACAAGGCCTCCTGGACCAAGAGCCCGGTGCCGGTGTTCAAGACCTGCGCCGAGAACGGCCAGTATGGCCCGGGCCACAATTCGTTCACCAAGTCCGAGGACGGCACCGAGGACCTGATGATCTACCACTGCCGCAACTACACGGAGATCAAGGGCGATCCGCTGTTCGACCCGAATCGCCACGCGCGCGTCGGTGTGGTCAAGTGGACCGCCGACGGTCCGGATTTCGGCGTGCCGGAACCTGATAATCTGTGGACCCCCACTACCACGGACGTGTTGCCCGCTGATGGTGGCCCGCTTGCGGGAACTCCGGCCGTAGGCCAATGAGGGGCGTGGCCGGAGGGGTCACCCCGTCTATAACCCCATCCATAAAGCTGGCTGTTGTCGTCGGCGTGTTACCGTTTGTACAACGATGAAAATAGCTGTATAATCAAAATTACAACGTTGCAAATGAGCAGGGAGGCTCAATCGAAAAGGATTCTTCCCATTCGGATTGCAACGAGGAGCGGTCCAGCGATGGTCCGTTGAGGAAAAGGAAGGAAACAATGTCTACATCCAGGCATCTTACCGGGTTGCGGCGCTTTGCCAAGGCTGCCGTAGCCGTGTGTGCGTCACTTGGACTTGTGCTTGCCGCCGGAGGCTGTGGTGCCTCTTCGGGTGAAAGCAAGACCATTTACTTCTGGAACAATCTGGTGGGCGATGACGGTCCTGCAATGCAGCGCATCGTCAAGGAATACAACGCCCAGAGCGATTACAAGGTCGTTTTCCAGCCGATGAACGGCGGCGATCTGACCACGAAGATCTATTCCGTGATGCAGACCGGCAAGAACATCCCCGACATCATCATCGGCGACCAGTTCCAGACCGCCGTTCTGCAGTCCCAAGGTCTGCTCGACACCATGGACGATTGGCAGAAGGTCGCCCCGGACCTCAAGGAGAGCAGCTTCCTGCCCGCCACTTGGAAGGGCGTCACCGTCAATGGCAAGGCCTACGGCATTCCGCTGTATCTGTACCAGATGGCCATCTACTACAACAAGGACCTGGTCAAGAAGTACAACCTGCAGTACATCCTCGACGACGGGTTCGTCACCATCGACGAGATCAAGGACCTCAAGGGCAAGCTACCCAAGGGCACCTACGCGCTGACTTACGGCAATCTGCCGTGGGCCTTCATGTCCCTGCTGTACGGCGCGGGCGGCACGCTTGAGAACGATATGGACGACCTGACCAAGGACGTGTGGCGCAAGCCCATGGAGAAGCTCAAGGAAGCGTACGACGCCGGTGTGATCGCCCCGATGGACGTCGACGGCGAGCAGGCGTTCGGTTCCGGCAAGGCCGTGTTCGCGCAGCTTGGCACGTGGGCGCAGGGCAATATGTCCAACACCTTGGGCGCCGACAAGATCGCGGAAGCCAACACCCTGCAGTACAGCGCCGACAATCCGGTGAACTTCTTCTACCAGTGCAACTGGATGCAGTTGAAGGATCCGCACCGCTCCGCGGCGAAATCCGCAGCCGCCGCCGACTTCGTCAAGTACGTGTACGAGCACTGGATGGATTGGTCTGAGGTCGGTTCCATCTCGCCGGCATACCGCGATCTGAACAACCCGGAGTACCAGAAGCTGATCCAGGCGTCCTTCACCAACAGCAAGAAGGAACGCGACTACATCAAGACCTCCAACTACCTCTACGGAGGCTATGCGACCGCTGGTTGGGGCACATACAACGACATCGTCTACGGCAATGTTGGTCTTGAAGAAGGTCTGAAGACCCTCGACCTCATGGCCCAGGGCCAAATCGAGATTCAGGAGGAATCGTGATGAGCAAGACATCTACGATCGGATCCGCAAAATCATCCATGAAGCGCAAGAACTCCATCTGGCACGCGCTGCCGTACATCGCTCCGCACTTCATCATCTTCGCCGTCTTCGGCATCATCCCGATTATCTTCGGCATTGGACTGGCGTTCACCCGTTGGAACATGGTCGGTGCGCCGAAGTTCGTCGGCCTGCAGAACTTCGCGAAGATCTTCGACCCCAGCACCTATTTCTACTCGATCTTCTGGCGTGATCTCGGCCACACTCTGCTCTTCGTGCTGGTCAGCGTGCCGCTGACCATCATCGTGCCGCTGCTGCTCGCCGTGGCGCTCAGCAAGAAGGGACTCAAGGGCGCTGGTCTGTTCCAGGCGATCTTCTACATCCCAGGTCTGATCTCCATCGCCGCCGGTGCACTGGTCTGGCGTATGGTCTTCAACTCCCAGTTCGGTCTGCTGAACACCACCTTCCACACCGACATCAACTGGCTCGGCAAGAACCCGTACGCATGGATCACCATCTTCGTACTCGTGCTGTGGGCCGGTATCGGCGGCAACCTCGTCATCTACCGTTCCGCGCTCTCCGGCGTGGACGAGAGCCTCTACGAAGCCGCGAAGGTCGACGGAGCCGGTCCGGTCAGGATCTTCTTCTCCATCACCCTGCCGGAAATCAAGCTGCCGTTGTTCTACACCACCATCATGACCACCACGGGCGCCTTCAACGTGTGGGGCCAGCCGGTCATGCTGACCAACGGCGGACCGAACTACCAGACCCAGGTGCTGCTGATGGATATCAGGAACCTCGCGTTCCCCGCCGGCCCTGCGGCCGCCGGCATGGCTTCCGCAATGGCATTGCTGCTGGGCATCATCCTGATGGCCATCGCCGCGATCCAGCTGATCTTCATGAATAAGGAGGACTGAAGATGTCCGCTGCAACCACAGTCAATGTCGCAAGCGCGGCAATTCCTGAAAACAAAACCAAAAAGGTCTCCCCGTCGCTGATCGCCGTCTATGTGGTGCTCGTCGTGCTGGCAGTCGTCTGGCTGCTTCCGGTGATCTACACCGTGACGACTTCGTTCAAGTCGGTGGCCGAATTCACCTCCAACGCGTTCAACTTCCTGCCCGCGAAGTGGGTGCTTGACAACTACATGACGCTGATCGAGGCATCCGCCAGCTACCCGGTCCTGAACTGGCTGGGCAACTCGCTGATTATCTCGACCGTGTTCGCAGTGCTGTCCGTGTGCATCGTCGCGCTCGCAGGCTTCGGCTATTCCCGTCTGAACTTCAAGTACCGCGATACGCTGTTCTTCGTCCTGCTGCTCATCTCGATGTTCCCTGCCGTGGTCAACATGATCCCGCAGTACCGCATCATCGCCTCCCTCGGCTGGGTCAACACCTACTGGGCCTGCATCATCCCTGGCCTGGGCAACGTGGCGAACATCTTCCTGGTGCGCAACTTCATGAAGGGCATCCCGAAGGAACTGGACGAGGCGGCCGAAATCGACGGCGCCACTGATTTCCAGATCTTCACCCGCATCATGCTGCCGGCCATCCGCCCGATTCTGATCGTCATCTTCCTGTTCAGCTTCACCGGCGCTTGGAACGACTTCCTGTGGCCGACCTTGGTGTTCAACGACATCAACAAGATGCCGGTCACCGCTGGTCTGCAGCTGCTGAGCAACCAGATGGGCCAGTACAACCAGATGGGCTCCCTGATGGCGGCCACCTGCATGGCCATCATCCCGACCCTGCTGCTGTTCCTGTTCGCGCAGAAGTACTTCCTGCAGTCCCTGAACATCACCTCCGGCCTCAAGGGCTGATACCGGCCGAGTGAGATAATGCACAGGTCCGTCCCCAAACGGACGGGCCTGTGATTTTATCTTTCCCGAGCTGCGCATCGCACATCGGATGAGGCCACACCACGGAAAGGACCGATATGAATCCGCAAGGCAACACCATGCAGCCGCCGGCACCATTGGCTCGCAAGGCGGAACGAGTGCTGATGACCATCGCCGCCGCCTACAACGTGATCATGGCGTCCATCACACTGTTCATGTTCACCAGCTGGTTCAAAGGCCAAGCCTACGATCTGCTGGAACATAACGGTTTGCTGAAAACGGACTATTCCGCGGTGGACAACGCCTCGACGGTGGTGGGCATCTACGCGCTGCTGGTGCTGATTATCGGCATCGTCAGCTTCATCATGTCCATGCGGTGTCTCGCTCCCGGCACCACCAGCCGGTGGGTGATCATCTGGCTGGCAATCGTGGTGGTCTTCTCCCTGGGCACGATGGACCTCATCGGCCTTGCACTGTATTCCATCACCTTGGTCATCTATCTGGCCCGCAACAAGGCCATCGCGGCGCAGCAGGATGTGATCCGCACATGGGCCCGCACGCATCAGGGCTAATCCTCCTTCCCGAAGAAAGCTGTCGCTCTCGTGGCGGCGGCTTTCTTCGTATCCGCGCATATTGACGCGGTACGTTATCGAACACGCAATTCACTTATCCAATTCATTCATTCACAACCACAAGGTGGGACCATGACCGACACAACCGACGACTACGGTTACCTGCTCGTCCACTTCATCGAGGATCCGGACGGCTACGCCGAGAAGATTTACATGGATATATCCGACGGTGACAATCCGCACCGTTGGGTGCCGCTCAACGATGGAAAGCCTGTGCTGGCTTCGCATCTCGGTACCACAGGCGTGCGCGATCCGCATATCATCCGCAATCCCGACACCGGCACGTGGTATATCATCGCCACCGATCTGCGTGTGTTCGGAGGTGACGGCGGCGGCTGGTACGAGTGGAGCCACCACGCCAGCACGAATCTCATCATCTGGGAATCCGACGATCTGCTCCATTGGAGTGAGCCGCGCATGCTCGACGTGTCCCGCAAGCCGGACGGCTCCCATCTGGAGCTTGGTATGGCTTGGGCATGCGAATGCCTTTGGGTGCCGGACTACTATCCGCAAGGCCATCATGGCGGTCGCGGCGCATTCGTCATGTACTGGTCCAGCACCGTGTTCGACGACGAGGATAGGACACACGACGACAAGAACGTCTACTGCACCGTGCTGTGGGGCGCCACCACCGATTTCACGCAGGACACATTCGAATATGGCGGCGTATTCATCGACAACCACGGCGACGCCATCGACACCACGATGATCCAACGTCCGCTGCCGGACGGCAGTGTACGCACGTACCGCATCACCAAGGACAACGCGCATGGCACCGGCATCTGGATGGACCGCACCGACGCGAAACGCTGGTGGGAGCCGGGGACGGTCTGGACCAAGGTGCAGGACCGGATTGGCGCAGGCTACGTGCCGGACGGCAACCCCGGCGGCGTGGAAGGTCCTGCGGTGTTCGCCAACCACCACAACAACGGTGGACCGGACGACGAATGGTACTTGTTCGTGGACGTGATTCCGTCGATCGGATACCGTCCGATGGTCAGCCGCGATCTCGATCAGGGCTGGGTGCCGTTGCAGGCGGACGATTACTTCCTCACCGCGCATACGAAGCACGGTGGCGTCGCCTCGCTGACGCGCGCCGAATACGACCGTCTCGCCCGGTATGTGCATGCATTCTGACGAACGACGTTGACGACCGTGCGCCCGCGTGTGCACGCGGCAAAACCAAGGGGGCTTCCCGGAATAACCGGGAAGTCCCCTTTGCGTGTTCGCTGACCGCGACGGCAATCGCAGTCAGCGACTGCTATTGCTGCGATGTATCGCCATTGGCGCCGTTATTACCGGAATTATCGCTACTGGTTCCTCCGCCATTGCCACCGTTGGTGTGGTTACCGTCGCCGTTAGCGGGGATACCGCCACTATTACCGCCGTCGCCACCGCCCTGACCGGTATTCTGCGTTTCCTCGGTCTGATTCGGCGTGGTCTGTTGGGTGTTCTCCTCGGTGCGCGGAGTCACGGTGGTCTGCTGCTTTCTAGTCCAGGTCTTCTGCGCGCCGGTGCCCCACGTACCGTCCGGTCCGCCGACCTTGCCGTTATCGGTGGCGTCGGGGAACGTTTCGTTCGGCGTATCGGCCAGTGCCTGCTTCATGTATTCGGTGAAGAGATGCACGGGGTAGTCGCTGCCGCCGGTCCAGCTGCCGAATGCGGGAATCTCCTGCGGGTTGCCGTTGGCGTCCGGATACCACATCGCCACAGAAGTCAGCATGGACGGCGTGTAGCCGATGAAGCTCGCTGCGTTGGAATCGTTTGCGGTGCCTGACTTGCCGGCAATGGTGTGCCCAGTGGCACGCGCCTCGGTGGCGGTGCCTCGCTGGACCACGCCGGTAAGCGCCTTCGTCACGAGATTCGCGTTGTTCGCTTCGAACGTCTGCTCCGCCGAGGTCGGCGCGTTGTACAGGTCGGTGCCGTTCGCCGTCTGCACTTGGGCAACGATATGCAGCGTCGGCTTGTTGCCTTGGTTGGCCAGTGTGGCGTATCCCTGCGTCATGTCCTTGAGGGTCAGGCCGTTGTTGCCGAGCACGGTGAACGGGTTGGAACCATCCAAAGACGAATCGTCAACGCCGGCCTGCCGTGCGGTTTCGGCGATTTTCTGCGCGCCGAGCTTGGTTTGCAGATCCATGTACACGGTGTTCGAGGATTGTTCCGTCGCCGTGTACAGGTTCACGTATCCCAGATTCTCGCCGCCGTAGTTGCTCACCGTTTCGGTGATGCCCGGGAACGTCCGGTACGAGTTGCCGTTGAAGTACGTGTTGAGGCTGACGCCTTCGTTGACGGCGGCCAGCAATGCGAACGGCTTCATGGTGGAGCCGACTTCGTACGTTGCCTGGGTGACGTTGTTGAGCTGCTTGGTCAGGTAGTCGTCTCCTGCGTACAGCGAGATGATGGAACCGTCCTTGGGGTTCACCGACAGCGCGCCGAACTGCATGCCGTCGGGCACGATGCCTTGCATGCCGTTTTGGGAGGGACTGATGGTGGAGAACATCAGGTCCTGCTTCGATTTGTCAATGGTGGTGACGATTTTGTAGCCGCCGGTTTCCAGGTCCTGCTTGCTGAACGCCTTGGTGTTGACGAGTTCGTTCTGCACCATCGTCAGCAGGTATCCGTTCGGTCCGGACATCTGGTTGTTCTGTTGGATTTCGATGGTTTGCGGGAATTTCGCGGCTTTCTTCTCGTCCGGCGTGATGTAGCCGTCTTCGTCCATGATGTTCAGCACGCGCTTGTAACGTTTTTCAGCTTGCTTGGGATTCACGTCGGGGGTCCATACGCTCGGCGCGGGAATGATGCCGGCAAGCATGGCCGCTTCGGAGAGCGTCAGATCCTTCGCGTCCTTGCCGAAGTACGCTTTGGCCGCTGCCTGGATGCCGTATGCGCCACGGCCGAGATAGATGGTGTTCATGTAGTTGCACAACACCTGGCTCTTGTCCTGTGCTTGGGCGATTTTGACCGCCAGGAACGCCTCACGCAGTTTGCCCACGTACGAGGTGGTTTCGCCCAGATAATAGCGTTCCGCATACTGCTGGGTGATGGTGGAACCGCCCTGCCTGCTACCGGTGGTCAGGTTGTTGTAGAACGCGCGTGCGATGCCGATCGGATCGATGCCCTTATTGGTATAGAAGGAGCGGTCTTCCGAAGCCACAATCGCGTTGCCGACGTAGTCGGGCAGGTCTGCGCAGCTGATGATTTCGCGATTCTGCTCCGCATAGCTGCCGATCGGCGTGGTGCCGTCGTTGTAGTACACGGTCGTCTTCTCGGCCAGCGCGAACTTTTCCGGCTGCGGGATTTCCGTGGTGGTGTACATGTAGGCGAACAGGCCGATACCTGCCGCGATGAGCGCCGCGAAGATGCCGAGCACCCATTTGAGTACGAGATGCTTGTGTTTTCTGGTCTTTTTGGGTGCGCGATGCGAAGTGTGCTTCGGCCCCTGGGGCGGCTTGCTCAGCACTTCTCCATGGACCCCGTAGGTGGTGCCCACCCGTGGCGTCGTGGACGTTGCGCTGCCGCTGCGGGCGCTTTTTGAGCGTGAGCTGACACTTCGTGTTCGTGAAACCATGGTTTCCACCGTAGCCGAACGACCTGAAAAACAAGGGTGTAGATAGTGCTGTCCGACTGGAAAAACATGTTTTTGCGCAGCTTTTTTACAAATCGACAATCTGTTGACGACTGCCGTAATATGGCCGTTTTTCAGTGATTTTTCAGTTTGCAATGCGGTTTGTGGGTATGCTTGGGGATTGGTATACCTGCGAAACGCATAACAGAGGAGTCGTTTTCAGATGAGCATTCGAGTGGCTATCGCCGGCGTGGGCAATTGCGCCTCGTCGCTGGTGCAGGGCGTTGAGTATTACAAGGACACCAAGGACGAGGATAAGATTCCCGGTCTGATGCATAACAATTTCGGTGGCTACCGCGTGCGTGACATCGAATTCGTCACCGCGTTCGACGTGGATGCGCTGAAGGTGGGCAAGGACCTGTCCGAGGCGATCGGAGCCTCCCAGAACAACACCATCAAGTTCGCGGACGTGCCGAATCTGGGCGTGGAGGTGCTGCGTGGCCCGACTAACGACGGCTTGGGCGAATACTACCGCCAGATGATCGAAGAGTCGGACGCCGAACCGGTGGACGTGGCCCAGGTGCTGCGTGACAAGAAGGTGGATGTGCTGGTCTCCTATCTGCCGGTCGGTTCCGAAAAGGCGGACAAGGCTTACGCTCAGGCCGCCATGGATGCGGGATGCGCGTTTGTGAACTGCTTGCCGGTGTTCATCGCCTCCGATCCCGAATGGGCGCAGAAGTTCCGTGACGCGGGTGTGCCGATCGTCGGCGACGACATCAAGTCCCAGGTCGGCGCCACGATCACCCACCGTGTGCTCGCCCGTCTGTTCGAAGACCGTGGCGTGCGCTTGGACCGCACCTACCAGCTCAATGTGGGCGGCAACATGGACTTCATGAACATGCTGCAGCGTTCCCGCCTGGAATCCAAGAAGATCTCCAAGACCCGCGCCGTCACTTCCGTGGTGCCGCACGAGATGGATCCGCACAACGTGCATATCGGCCCGTCCGATTACGTGGCTTGGCTTGACGACCGCAAGTTCGCCTTCGTGCGTCTTGAGGGCACCACGTTCGGCGATGTGCCGCTGAACCTCGAATACAAGCTCGAGGTGTGGGATTCCCCGAATTCCGCCGGTATTGTGATCGACGCCGTGCGTGCGGCCAAGATTGCGCTCGACCGCCACCTGGCCGGTCCGGTGCTGGCTCCGAGCTCCTACTTCATGAAGTCTCCGGCCGTGCAGCACGAGGATGGCGAGGCCCGCCGCTTGGTGGAGGAATTCATCAAGGGTGAGGTCGAAGGCACCGAAGAGCAGCTTGACGCCGATGTGGCGGCCGCGAAGGCCGCCGGCAAGGATGTGTGGCGCGCATAGCGTGCGTTGCTGACGGCAGACCCGCGATGGCAATGGCAACCATCTCGTAGGTCTCGACCCACTCGCCTGATTCGTAGGCAGAATCAGCATATAATGAAAATCCCTATGGCCTGGGGTAATGCCATAGGGATTTTTGTTGTCCCGGAACGCTGCGGCGGTGGTGGCCAATGGTCGTACACCGCAGCAGCACGAACGGGGAATCATATGTTGCGCAATGTATATCGCGTCACTTTTTGAGGAGTGGTTCGACCTGCTGCTCGTACGCGGTCAACGCGGTGTCGATCACATTGTGCATGTCGTAGTACTTGTACGTGCCCAGACGGCCGCCGAACACCGTGAGCGGCTCGGCCTTCGCGAGCTCCTCGTACCTCGCGTACAACGCCTTGTCGGCCTCCGTGTTGATCGGATAGTACGGCTCGTCGCCACGCTTGGCGAAACGGCTGTACTCCTCCCACACCACCGTTTTGTCCGGGTTCTGCGAAGCCCTGCGCTCCGGGTTGAAGTTCTTGAACTCGATCGCCCGCGTGTACGGCACGTCCGCGTCGGAGAAGTTCATCACCGGGCATCCGAAATGGTCGCCCTCGTCGTAACGCACCTCCCTGAAGTCCACCGTGCGCCACTTCAGCTCGCCGAGCGAGTAGTCGAAGTAGCGGTCCACCGGACCCGTGTACACCACCGGCACGCCCGCCGCGGCCAAGGCCTTCCTGTTGTACGGCTGGGACTCGTCGAAGAAGTCGGTCCTGAGGGTCACGTGGATGCGCGGATCGTCGATCATGCGCTCCATCCACGCGGTGTAGCCGTCCGTGGGCAGGCCCTCCCACGTGTCCCTGAAATACCGGTTGTCGTAGTTGAAGCGCACCGGCAGGCGGTTGATGATGCCCGCGGGCAGGTCCTTCGGATCGGTCTGCCACTGCTTGCCCGTGTAGTTCTTGATGAACGCCTCGTACAGCGGGCGGCCGATCAGCGAAATGCCCTTGTCGTTGAGGTTCTGCGGATTCGTGCCCACCAATTCGCCGGCCTGGCTCTCGACCAGGGCCTTCGCCTCGGCCGGCGTGTAGTGCGCGTGGAAGAACTGGTTGATGGTCCCGAGGTTGATCGGCAGGGGATACACCTCGCCGTCGTGCGTGGCGTACACGCGGTGCACGTAGTCCGTGAAGCTTGTGAAACGGTTCACGTAGTCCCAGACCCTCTTGTTGCTCGTGTGGAACAGGTGCGCGCCGTACTTGTGGATCTCCGCGCCGGTCTCCTCGTCCATGTAGCTGTACGCGTTGCCGCCGATATGGTCGCGCACGTCGATGATCTCGACCCGCGCGCCCAGATGCTCCACAGCCTGCTGGGCCACGGTCAGGCCGAACAGGCCCGCGCCCACGACCACCAGATCGGGATACTCCACCGCATCAGTCATAACAAAACAACCTTCCAAACGTTATCGATGCTTATCGCAGCCACGCAAACGCACAGGGGTGGCGTGCGATTCCTTCTCAAGTGTACCCGTGCGTCTAGTCGGTGCGGCGAGGTCCGGGCATGGTGTAATATGGCAAGAGCCTCCGCGTGGCGGTATGTCACCCAACTCCCCCAGGGCAGGAATGCAGCAAGGGTAAGTGGCCTCTTCCGGGTGCGTGGAGGTTTTTCTATATCTTCTCCGATTCGTTCCCCACAGTAGGGGCGATGCCGTATTCTCGGTGACTATGACCAACGAATTCAAGCCACTTGTCCGAGATCCACAGCAGCCTGTGAACATGCTTCAGCAGCCCACGGCAGCAACGCCTGCGGAACCGTTGGAATCGTTGTCGTTCCCTGATATGCGCGAAGTCGAGGCGGTGCTTTCTCCGCAGGATGTCAACAAAGGCTTGGCTCAGGCGGATCCGCTGACCCGCCATCCGCGCGTGTCCAGCATCGTGCTGTGCGTGGTGTTCGGTCTGCTGATGCTTGCCGCTTCCGCCGGCGTCTGGTGGCTTGGCGTGCGTACCATGGACGGCCAAAGCTATGAGGATATCGTCTGGTCGAAATTCGATGCCGCGTTGCCGGGTTGGCTGGCGCCGGTCGTGCACGTCTTCGCCATTTCCGCAGTGGTCATCACCGTCAGCGTCATCATGGGGGCAATCGCGTTTGCCGTGCTGATCGTGCGCAAACGGTGGCTGTCGATCGCGCAGCTCGCCGTATTCGGAGGCCTGTGTTTCGCCGCGGCCGAACTGTTGAAGCCGCTGCTGCCACGCCCGTATCTTATTAATTTGGAATCGAATCCTAATAATTCCGCGCCTTCCGGGCATGTCATCCTTGCCGCTGCGGCAAGCGTGATGCTGCTGTGCGCCGTGCCGCGCGTGCTGCGTGCGCTGGTGGCGGTGATTGGTTGGGCGTATACGGTGCTGGTCGGATTGTCGGTGATCGCGGCGCAATGGCATCGTCCGACCGACGTGATTATGGCGCTGCTGATCGTCGGCGGACTGGCGTTGCTGGCGCTTGCCACCACGTTCGCCAGCGGCATGGATGAGCCGGGCACGCGCGTCTCGTCGGCAAGCGTGCAGATCGTCGGCAGTGTGATGCTGACGATTGGCGTATTGGGCATCCTGTACGGCGCGTATATCATCTGGCAGATTCAGCCGGGACTCGCCATGAGCGCCGAATGGACGAATGCCGGCGCGTACGTTTCCACGGCGCTGCTGACGGCCGCCGTTTCCGCGCTGGTGCTTGGCATAACGCTCGCCATGCGTCAGCTGACCGCCTCGCCGTTGACGAAACTGGGTTTGGTGGGAGCGCCGCCCGCACCGCCGAAGCGCTGAAAACAGCCGGTTCCGGGCATGCTGCCGTCCATACGCCACACGGGCGGTTTGCCATTTCTCCGTATTCAGTGAGTATTATTGCGTTGCAAACACTAGTAATAAGGAGTGGCTATGGCTACCGGCAGCAAGCTCGTTATTGTGGAGTCTCCTACCAAGGCGAAGAAGATTGGCGGATACTTGGGCTCCGGATACACGGTCATGGCATCGGTCGGCCATATCCGCGACCTTGCCCAGCCCAGCCAGGTGCCGGCGGCCGAGAAAGCCAAGTACGGCAAGTTCGGCGTGGATATCGAAGACGGATTCAAGCCGTATTACATCGTGGACGGCAACAAGAAGAAAACCGTTGCCGACCTGAAAAGCGCGCTGAAGAAGGCAGACACCCTCTACCTCGCCACTGATGAGGATCGCGAAGGTGAGGCGATCGCATGGCATCTTGTGCAGACGCTGAAGCCGAAGGTGCCCGTCAAGCGCATGGTGTTCCACGAGATCACGCCGGAAGCGATCAAGGCGTCGCTGAACAACACGCGTGATGTGGACGCCGCCATGGTGGACGCCCAGGAAACCCGTCGTATTCTGGACCGTCTGTACGGCTATGAGCTGTCCCCGGTGCTGTGGCGCAAAGTCGGTCCGGGCCTGTCCGCGGGCCGCGTGCAGTCCGTGGCCACCCGTCTGATCGTGGAACGTGAGCGTGAGCGCATGGCGTTCGTGCGTGCCCCCTATTGGGATGTCACCGCCACGCTGGAAGCGCCCGACGCCGACGGCAACAATGTCGCATTCGATTCTCGCATGGTGTCGCTTGGCGGCCGTCGTTTGGCCGGTTCCAAGGATTTCGGCGATGATGGCCGGCTGACCGCCGCCGGCGTCAAAGACAACATCGTGCAGCTGGACGAAACGCACGCGAATGCGATCGCGCGATCGCTGGAATATGCGACGTTCACCGTCTCGTCGATGGAAACCAAGCCGTACCGTCGCCGTCCGGTGCCGCCGTTCACCACGTCCACGCTGCAGCAGACGGCCGGCAATCGCCTTGGCATGAGCTCGCGCCAGACCATGCGTGCCGCGCAGGGGCTGTACGAAAACGGTTTCATCACGTACATGCGTACCGATTCGGTGACGCTGTCGCAGGAGGCGATCGCGGCCGCCCGTGAAGCGGTGTCGCGGCACTTCGGCGAAAAGTACTTGTCCGATGCGCCCAAGCAGTACGCCACGAAGACGGCGGGCGCGCAGGAAGCCCACGAATGTATCCGACCGGCGGGCGCGCATTTCCGCGATCCGGCTGAAATCGCCACCAAAGTGCCGGCCGACCAGCTCAAGCTGTACACCCTGATCTGGCAGCGCACGCTGGCCTGCCAGATGGCCGATGCGACCGGTTCCACCGCCACCGTGCGTCTGTCCGCGCCGACCGAATCCGACGGCGAGGCCATGTTCCAGGCGTCCGGCACCGTCATCGAATTCCCCGGCTTCATGAAGGCCACCGGCGAGGGCCGCCGTAGCGTTGTCGACGCGAAGAAGAGCGCCGAGGCGGCGGGCGTGAAGATTGGCGATAAGGCCGAAAAGTCTGCGAAGGCTTCGAAGAAGATCGATGACAACGTTTCCCTGCCGCCGATGCAGCCGGGCGACGAGCTTGCCGCCGTGGACGTTGCCGCGGACGGCCACGAGACCCAGCCGCCGGCGCGCTACACCGAAGCGTCGCTCGTCAAAACGTTGGAACAGAAGGAAATCGGCCGTCCGTCCACGTATGCGAGCATCATCTCCACAATCATCGACCGCGGGTACGTGTACGAGCGTGGCCGTGCGCTGATCCCGTCCTGGCTGGCGTTCTCCGTCACCAAACTGCTTGAAACGAAGTTCCCGAAGTATGTGGATTACGAGTTCACCGCCGATATGGAAACCGGCCTCGACCAGATTGCTGGTGGCCATGAGACCGGCAAGGCGTGGCTGACCCGCTTCTACTTCGGTTCCGGCGATGGCGCGGCCCAGTCCGCCGACGAGGCGCATGAGGGCCTGCAGCAGGTGGCGCAGCTTGGCGAGATTGATGCGCGTGAGATCAACACCATCGATATCGGCGATGGCCTGCACGTGCGCGTCGGCCGTTATGGCCCGTATCTTGAGGACATGAAGCATCTGGATGCGGAAGGCAATCCGAAGCGCGCCTCGCTGCCGGATACGCTCGCTCCGGATGAGCTGACCGTCGAGGTCGGCCACGATCTGATTGAAAACCATTCCGGTGGGCCGCGTGAACTGGGCAAGGACCCGGCGTCCGGCGGCACCGTCGAGGTACGTAATGGCCGGTTCGGCCCGTACGTGGCGCTGGTCATGCCGAGCGCGGAAGATGCCGGCGATACCGCTGCCGAGTCCGCCGCAGGCAAGGCGGGCAAGACGAAGCGTTCCGGCGGTAAGAAGGCGGCTTCCGACCGTCCGAAGATGGCGTCGCTGTTCAAGACGATGAGTCCCGAATCGCTGACGTTGGAAGACGCGCTGAAACTGCTGAGCCTGCCGCGCGAAGTCGGCTCCTACGATGAGGCGAACGCCGAAACCGGCGAAATGCAAACGGTTACGGTCATGGCCAACAATGGCCGTTACGGCCCGTACCTGACCAAGACCGGTGCCGACGGCAAGTCCGACACGCGTTCGCTGGCTTCCGAAGACGAGATCTTCACCGTCGACTTGGAGAAGGCCAAGGAACTGTTCGCGCAGCCGAAGTATGGACGCGGTCGTGGACGTGGCGCGGCCAAGCCGCCGTTGCGCGACTTGGGCGTCGATCCGGAAACCCAGAAGCACGTGACCATCAAGGACGGCTTCTACGGCGCGTACATCACCGACGGCGAGACAAACCGTACACTGCCGAAGCAGTATGCGCCCGAATCGATCGAACCGGCCGAGGCGTTCCGCCTGCTGGCGGAGAAGCGCGCGCAGGGGCCGTCGAAGCGTCGTGGCCGCAAGACGGCTGCGAAGGGAGCCAAGAAGGGCGCTGCCAAAGGAGCGAAATCCGCGAAGAAGGTGAGCGCGACCGAACAGGCGCGTGCCGACCGCCGTGCCAAGGTGCGTGAACTGGCCGACAAGGGTTGGGCGAATACGCGTATAGCGAAGGAGATCGGCTCCACCGCGTCCACCGTGAAGGCTGACGTCGACTGGCTGACCGCCAACGAAGGCTACGCGCGTCCTGAAGTCGTTCCCGCACGCTGACGTTATGCGGCGCGCGAAACGTCGCACGATCTGATGTTCCGCAAGACAATCGGCATCGTGCGACACCAAGCCGTGGGCCGAATGGCCGGGCACGGCAGGGGCGCACGGTACAGTGAAAGGCATGCAGGGCACTTTTATCTCGTTTGAAGGCGTTGACGGCGTGGGCAAGACCACGCAGGTCGAACGGTTGCGCGCATATGTTGAATCTCAGGGCCGCGAATGCGTGGTCACGCGCGAGCCGGGCGGCACCGCATTGGGCGTGGCGATTCGCAAAATGCTGTTGCACGGCGTGGATACGGGGGATGAGGACGATTGCGCCGACATCGCCCCGCGTACGGAGGCGCTGTTGTTCGCCGCCGACCGCGCGCAGCACGTCGCGGAAGTGATTCTGCCCGCTCTGCAACGCGGCGCGGTGGTCATCACCGACCGGTATCTCGATTCCTCCTTGGCGTACCAGGCGGGCGGCCGCGAGCTGACGGCCGCGGAAATCCGAAACCTGAGCATGTGGGCCACGAACGGTCTGCTGCCGGAACGCACGTATCTGCTGGATATGGATCCGGCGCAATCGCATGCGCGGCTGCAGCATGCCGAAGACCGCATGGAGGCGGCCGGCAACGACTTCCAGCGTCGCACACGCGTCGCGTTCCTCGACTTGGCTGAACGTGAGCCGGAACGGTTCCACGTCATTGACGCAAGCCAGTCCATCGAAGACGTGTGGGTGCGTATCAAAGCCGATTTCGACACCGTGAGCACCGCTGACGGGGGTATCGCATGAGCGTGTGGAACTCCATAGTAGGCCAAGCGCAGGTGGTCGAACAGCTGAAGGCCATCGCCAGCGGCGACCCGAAGGCCATCGCGCAGTCGTGGCTGATCTGCGGCCCTCCCGGATCGGGCCGTTCCAACGTTGCCCGCGCGTTCGCCGCCGCGCTCGAAAGCCCCGATCATGGCCTGAACGATGAGCCGACCAAAACCACCGAGCAGGTGCTTGCCGGCACCCATCCCGACGTGAGCGTGCTGGCCACCAACAAAGTGACCATCGGCATCGACGAGGTGCGTGACATCATCACCACATCCGAGCAGATGCCCGGCACCGCGCCGTGGCGCATCATCATCATCGAAGACGTCGACCGCATGATGGAACGCACCACCAACGTGCTGTTGAAGGAAATCGAAGAGCCGAGCCCGCACACCATCTGGCTGCTGTGCGCGCCCAGCGCCCAAGACGTGCTGCCGACCATCCGCTCGCGCACGCGCATCGTCAACTTGGCCGTACCGTCTAACCAGGCGGTGGCGAAATTCTTGGAATCGCAAGGTTTCGAGCCGAATATCGCGGCGCGTGCGGCACGATTGTCGGAGGGACACATCGGCATCGCGAACCTGTATGCCAAGGACGAACGCGTCATGACGGACCGCGACGAGCTCATCGTCGGCGTGCTCGGCTTGCATCGCGCGTCGGACGCCGTGCTATTGGCCGGCAACCTCATCGACAACGCGAAGGCGCAGGCCGAAGCGGAAGTCAACGTCAAAGCGTCCGAAGCGGAAGCCGATTTCCGCCGCATCAACGGGCTCGGACCCAAAGACCGCATACCTCCGAAACTGCGTGGCGCATACAATGCGATCGCCAAAAAAGACGAGCTCAAACGACGCGCCACCAGACTCACGCGTGACGTGCTCGACCGTGCGCTCAATTCGGCCGCCAGCATCTACCGTGACGTGGCGGTGCTGCAGAACAACGCCGAGGACGCGGTGGGACTCATCAACCTCGAAAACCGTTCCGCCATCACGGAATTGTCGGTACGGCTCGACCGTGCCGGAGCCGTGCGCCGGCTGGAGAACATCGCCACCGCGCGCCGCAGGCTCAATGGCAACGGCAATCCGGTTTTGGTGTTCGAAGCGCTGTTCTGCGCGCTGATTCCATGATTTTCGTAATTTCCAGTAATTACCGGCGATTCGATTCGCGATTCACCGGCGGAACACCGAGGAATCCCGCACAATAAGCTGCGGGGCGAGCATGACGCGGGGCGCGCGCACGTTGCCGCCGGACGCATCAGTCGTCTCAGCCGCGCCTCCGGCAGGGCCGGAAGCCAGCAATCGCAAGCATTCCGACACAATACGCTCAAACGGCGCACGCACCGACGTCAGACGGGGCATGGTGGTACGCGCTATGGCGGAATCGTGGTAGCCGACCACCAGCACGTCCTCCGGCACGCGGATTCCCAACGCATCGAACGCCACCATCACACCGAATGCGATCGCATCGTCGGCGCAGACCACGGCCTCCGGCTGCACGAGCGGCCCGTTGAACAGCCGCATGGCGCAATCGAAACCGCGCTGCACGGTACGTTCGCCGAACTGGTTCCAGTTTTCGCTGGTGGCAAGCCCGTAAGTGCGCATATGCGTGTGGAATGTGGCGAACAGTTCCGCCGATTCGAAAGACAGCTCATTACCGGCCATATACGCGGCGGACGCGATGCCCTGCTCGGCCAGATGTTTGACGATTGCCTCCATCGCGGCGTTCTCGTCGATGCCTACCACGGACACGCGCGGCGCGGTCTGCCGTCCGCAGATCTGCACGATCGGCAGCGTGTTCGCGTACTGGTTCAACGTTCCGGCAAGGTCAGCGCCGGCCGCGGGCACCACGATCAGCCCGTCCACATGGCGGTTGGCCAGCGATTCGATGCGTTCCGCCTGCGCTTCCTGCGTGGCTCCGATGCCCAGCAGCAGTTGCTGCGATTCGGTGTCGATGGTCGGCTCGATCTCGTCGAGCAGTTGCGCGGAGAACGGTTCCGTGGCGCTCGGAATGATCAGACCGATGGTTTTCGTCACGTCGCTGCGCAGCGCGCTCGCCGCGTAGTTGACGGAATAGCCGAGCTGTTTGGCGGCTTCGCGCACGCGGCGGGCGATATCGTCGTCCTTGCCGCGTTTGCCGGACAGCACGCGTGAGACGGTGGCGATGGACACGCCGGCCGTCGCCGCGACGTTGGTGATTGAGCTGCCGCTGTCGGTTCTGCCTGCCATGCGCTGTCCTTTCCGTCGTGTCCGGCTTGCGTTTGCCGGCTCCCTAAGTGTTTTTCAAAATGCCCTAGAGGGTGCCCTGAACCCCTGTGTGCTTCTCGGTCAAAGGTCTGGTCTGATGAACCGGTTCGAGCCGCGAAGAACCTATTAAGAATAGAACGACCGCCCGTCGAATATGGCGGGCGGTCGAAACGTTCGTACGTCAGTGCGTCAGCGCGTTATGCGCGGTGCGTCACTCGGCGTTGACGAGGATGTTGGCCAGGTTGTCGGCCACGGCCTCGGCGTTGTCGCCTTCGACGTTGATGACCACGGTGTCGCCCTGCTTGATGCCCAGACCCATGATGGACAGGATGGAGCCGGCCGGAACGGCGTTGCCGCCTTCCTTGGCGATGGTCACGGTCTGGCCGGAAGCGGTGACGGCCTGCGCGAACATGGCGGCCGGACGGGCGTGAATGCCGACCGGATCGTTGATGACGAGATTGCGGGTTGCCATAATGGTCTCCTTTGTTGTGGTTGGTGGTTGGTTTGCTTACGTTGGGTCGTCTCGATATTTACACGTCGATGTATATCGATTTTTGCATATCGATTGCATTATGCGGCTTTTGCCGGCATCTGCATTTCTTGCGATTATCATAGCACAGTTTTTACGAAACACAGAAAACGTTTACCGGTTTTGTTTTGCGGGAATTTCGTGTATACTAATCGCAGGCTGAAAATGATTTACCGGCAAAGACGGTGGGGATCATTGCAGTAACTCACCTACGCAAAGCAGGCATAATCCTGCAATCGTTTGCGTATCCATATTTTTTCCCAAGGAAACAGGAAAAGGAGTTCTCATGAACATTAAGGGTGTTGGTATCGGTCGTGGCGTCGCAGTCGGCCCGGTCATTCGCATGGCCGCTCCGCTGCCGGAACCGTCGGACGCTCCGCGCGCCGAAAACATCTCCGCGGAAACCGAAATCGCCCGCGTCGAAAAGTCGCTCGCCCTCGTCAACGCCGACCTGAACCGTCGCGCCGAAGAAGCCGCCAACGGCGACGAAGGCGCCAAGCAGGCCGCCCCGATTCTGCAGGCCATCGCCATGTTCGCCTCCGATCCGTCCCTTGCACAGTCCATCAAGGACCTCATCAACCAGGGCAAGACCGCCGAGCGCGCCGTGCTGGAAGGCTTCGGCGCGGTCGAAGACATGTTCCGCGCCATCGGCGGCTACCAGGCCGAGCGTGCAGCCGACCTGCATGACGTCGGCCAGCGCGTGATCGCCGACCTCATGGGCGCTCCCGCCCCAGGCCTGCCGGTCAGCGAAACCCCGTTCGTGCTCGTCGCCGAAGACCTGTCCCCGGCCGACACCGCCGCGCTCGATATGAGCAAGACCCTGGCCATCGTTACCTCCCAGGGCGGTCCGACCTCCCACACCGCCATTCTGGCGCGCGCCCGTGGCATCGTCGCGGTCGTCTCCGCCGCCGAAGCCGCCGAACTTGAGAACGGCACCAACGTCATCGTCAACGCAGCCAAGGGTGAGATCGTGGTGAACCCGAGCGAAGACGAGATCGCCGCCGCCGAAGCCGCCAAGTCCCGTGCCGCCGCAGCCAAGGAACTGCGTGGCAAGCCGGGCGCCACCAAGGACGGCCATCTGATTCCGCTGCTCGCCAACGTCGGTAAGCCGTCCGATGCCGCGAAGGCGCTGGAATACGGCGCCGAAGGCGTTGGCCTGTTCCGTACCGAATTCCTGTTCATCGGCAACTCCGAGCCGCCGAGCGTCGAAGAGCAGACCAAGGCCTACACCGAGCTGCTCAGCCAGTTCCCGGGCAAGAAGGTCGTGATCCGCATGCTCGACGCCGGCGCCGACAAGCCGCTGCCGTTCCTGACTCCGGAAGACGAGCCGAATCCGGCCCTCGGCCTGCGTGGCCTGCGTACCCTGCGCGCCCACATGGACGTGCTCGAAGGCCAGCTCAAGGCGCTCGCCGCCGCCGACGCCGCAACCGACGCGAACCTGTGGGTCATGGCCCCGATGGTCGCCGACCAGCATGAGGCCGACTACTTCGTCAAACTCGGCAAGAGCTTCGGTCTGAAGTTCGTGGGCGCTATGGCCGAAGTGCCGTCGATCGCCCTGATGGCCGACAAGGTGGCCGACGTGGCCGACTTCGTGTCCATCGGCACCAACGACCTGACCCAGTACACCCTTGCCGCCGACCGTACCCTCGGTTCCGTGGCCAACTACCAGACCGCATGGCATCCGGCGGTGCTGCGCGCCATCAAGATGATCTGCGACGCGGGCAACGCCAAGGGCATGCCGGTGGGCGTGTGCGGCGAGGCCGCGGCCGATCCGGATCTGGCGGTCGTGCTGGCCGGTCTCGGCGTCAACTCGCTGTCCATGACCCCGGTGGCGCTGGACGATGTGCGCGCCTCCCTCGCCGAAGTCACCTTCGAAGAGGCCAAGGCCAAGGCGGCCGCCGCCCTCAACGGCGACTTCTACAAGCCGGCCGAGTGATTTTTCCCCCTTCTTTCTTTCGCTCGGCTATTCCGGACTTTGCGGCTGCGTTATCGTGGCCGCAGGGTTCCGCCACTGCAAATGTGCCTATGAGAGCGATTCGGTTCTGATAGGCCCTGTTTCCCGGAATGACCCCGTTCCGTGCGATCGCCGCGCGGACGGGGTCGTTTCGGTTGCGGGTTGCGTCGATTGCTGCGATTGCGTCGATTGCGCCACCGGCGTAGACGCGTCATACGGCCGCGTCGCGTCACGCGCATGCGCGATACTGGAAGCATGAAGATTTCCGCAGATTTCACCGTCATTCCCGACGCGTTCGCTAAGGCGGCGCCGCCTGAGAACTGCATCGACGGCACTCCGATCGTTTCCTTCCCCTTCTATATTGACGAGCTCGACCCGTCCGTGCAGTTTCTGCATTGGGAATTCGTCGATCCCGATTCCATTCCGGTGTGCGGTTTCCAGTGGAACCATTGGTCGCTCGCCAATCTGCCCGTGGACGCGCTGATGTACGATTTCAACGATTCACATGCATTGGCGATTCCGGCCGATTTTTCCCGCACGGTTTCCGCGATGATTCCCGAGACGGTGCAGGGACGCACGTCCGCCGCATCGCCGTTGTTGAAGGGCCGCAGCAGCGATCCGGCCGTCACCATGCGTTACAACGGCCCGTACCCGCCCGACCAGGACCACGACTACTACCTGCACGTGTGGGGTACCACCGCGCCGCTGAACGGCCTCAACCAAGGCTTCTGGCTCAACGAGATGGAACGCGCGTTGCGTAATTCCGGTGCGATCGCGGACCAAGGCGCTATCTTCCTGACCGGCAAGGCGTGACCGGCGAAACCGGCGAGAACAGCCGGCAAGGCGCAAACCGCGTAATCGCAAGAAAATACCAAAGAATACCGCAAACGTAAACAAAACAAACGAAAGGAACCCACATATATGGCATGCACCACGATTCTGGTCGGCAAGGACGCAAGCTATGACGGATCGACCATCATCGCCCGCAATGAGGACAGCGCGAACGGCGAATTCTGCCCGAAGCGCTTCATCGTCGTCAAGCCGGACGAGCAGCCGCGCCACTACAAGAGCGTGCTGTCCCACGTGGAAGTCGACCTGCCGGGCGAGCCGTTGCAGTACACGGCCGTGCCGAACGCGGATCTGAAGGAAGGCATTTGGGGCGAAGCCGGCGTCAATGAGGCGAATGTGGCCATGAGCGCCACCGAAACCCTCACCACCAACGAGCGCGTGCTCGGCGCCGACCCGTTCGTGGAACTCACCCCAGCCAAAGGCAAGAAAGGCGAAGACGGCTACGAGCCGGAAGTGCCCGGCGGTATCGGCGAAGAGGACTTCCTCACCCTCGTGCTGCCGTATGTCAAGACCGCCCGTGAAGGCGTGGCACGTCTCGGCGCGCTGCTCGAACAGTACGGCACGTACGAGATGAACGGTGTCGCCTTCTCCGATGTGGATGAGATCTGGTGGCTTGAAACCGTCGGCGGCCACCACTGGATTGCCAAGCGTGTGCCGGACGAAGCATACGTGACCATGCCGAACCAGCTCGGCATCGACGAATTCGACCTCGACGACGCGCTCGGAAACCAGGAAGAGCACATGTGCTCCGTGGACCTCGGCGAATTCATCGAACGCAACCATCTGGACCTGGCCGTGGAGAACGTCACCCCGTTCAACCCGCGCGACGCGTTCGGCTCCCACTCCGATTCCGACCACGTCTACAACACCCCGCGCGCCTGGTACATGCAGCGTTTCCTCAACCCGTACGACGAGCAGTGGGACGGTCAGGACGCCGACCACCAGCCGACCGCGGACGACATTCCATGGGCTCGCCAGCCCGATCGCAAGATCACCATCGAAGACGTGAAGTACGTGCTGAGCTCCCACTACCAAGGCACCCCGTACGATCCGTACGGCAAGCTCGGCGACCAGCATTCGCGCCACATGTTCCGTCCGATCGGCATCAACCGTCAGAGCCAGCTGTCCGTCATGCAGATTCGCCCGTACCGCCCGCAGGTCAACCGTGCCGTGCAGTGGATTGCCTACGGTTCCAACCCGTTCAACACGCTCGTGCCGTTCTTCCCGAACGTCGACTCCACGCCGAAGTATCTTGAGGACACCACCACGCGCGTCACCTCCGAGAACTTCTACTGGGAGAACCGCATCATCGCGGCCCTGTGCGACGCCAGCTTCGCCGACACCGCCAACGCGGTGGAACGCTACCAGGAGAAGACCGGCGGCATGGGCCACCGCATGGTAGCCGCCACCGACGAGCAGATCGACCGACTGGTGGAAGGCGTGGTCGACGAATTCGACGCCGAGGACGAGATCGGCGACGTGCAGCCGATGGAACCGGACGAAATCATCGAAGCCGTCCGCAACGGCGAGGCGCGCGAAGTGCTCGCCGCCGCCAACGAGACCATGGCCGCGCAGCTCAAGGAGGAAACCGACAAGCTGCTCGACTCCGTGCTCTACACCACCAGCATGAACATGAAGAACGGCTTCCACATGTCCGACTTCTGATATTTTCTGCGATTGCGCAATCGCAAGAAATTCCACGAAAACCCGCGTAGCAACCGGCTTCCGCACAGCGTTCGCCACAAACAGTTCCGTATGACGGTCGGCGCGCGTCCGCTGTGCGGGAGCCGGTTTTCTTTGGTGGCGCGTGCTTATTAGAATGGCAATCGTCTTTGCTTTTCCGCTCGTGCCGGCGCGCGTTGCATAGGCGATGTCTGTCGCGTACGTTGTGCGCCATACAGCGGAATGCTTTCCCAAGAAAGGAACCCAGTGACCAGCATTGAGGATTTCACCAGCCAATACGGTCTGGTGCAGAAGATTGATGCGTTCGGCTATCTCGATTATCTGAAGAACAATCCGGATGCGCCGCGCAAGCACGGCAAGGTCGTCCTCGTCACCGCCGACACCCCGCTGAAGGCGTCCCGCGGCGAAGGCAAGACCACCACTACGATTGCGTTGATCGATGCGTTGCGCGAACGTGGCATCGACGCGGCCGCCGTGCTGCGCCAGCCGAGCATGGGCATCACCGCAGCCGGTTCCAAGGGTGGCGCGTCGGGCGGCGGCAAGGCCTCCCTGACCCACCCGGAGCTGATCGACTGGGGTCTGTGCGGTGAAATGGGAGCCATCGAGGCCGCCCAGAACCTGTTGGTCTCCTTTGCGGAGAAGGCTGTTGACGACGGCAAGCTGGACACCATCCTCGTACCGCGCGTCTCCGAAGTGCCGTCCCGTTCCCTGCGCCAGATCGCAGTGGACCGTGGAAAGGGCGACGTGGCTGAGCGTGTGGTGCTCACCCCGACCTGCGAGCTCATGCAGATCGTTGTGCTGTCGCGTTCCATGGATGAGATCTCCGAGCGCGTTGCCAAGATGGTCGCCGGCACGAAGGATGGCAAGGCCGTGACCTTCGGCGAATTCGTTGACCTGTGGCGTATCACCGGCATCCTCGGCGACGCCGTGAAGCCAGCCAAGACGGAGACCGTGAACGGCTCTCCGGTGTACGTGCACGGCGGCCCGTTCGCCAACGTGTCCATCGGCATTCCGACGCTGGTTTCCGTGGAGATGGCGTGCGCATTGCATGACGTGGTCATCGTCGAAGCCGGCTATGGTACCGACGCAGGCGCGCAGAAGTGGCTTGACATAGCCTGCCGCGAATACGACGCGCAGTGGCCGTCCGCAGCCATCGTCGTGACCCGCGCTTCCACGTGGCGCGACGATCCGGATCTGGCATGGCGCTACCCGTTCCACGTCCAGCGCCTCGAAGGTCTTGATATTCCTACCTTCCCGCTTATCAACCTGTGGGATGGCGAGGACGACCAGATTCCGGCGCTCAAGGACACCGCCAAGGAACTGGAATTCCGCGACCCGATCATCGGCAACCTGTACCGCGACGGTGGCGACGCGCTCGCCCCGCAGCTCGATGCGTTCGTCGATGCCGTGACGAACGGTTCCATGCCGGCCGAACCGCACAGCCACAAGGGCATGGCTCTGGTGGAGAACGTGCGTTGGGTGGCCGAGCATGCGTATGGCGTTCCGGCCGACCGTGTGATTCTGAAGGACGGTTTCGCCGAGTCGTTGCAGGCCGCCGAGGGTCTGTGCGCCAGCGCGGGCATCGATTTCGGCTCGCTTGCTCTGGTCGCGGTGAAGTCTCCGGCCACCATGACCGACAACGACCGCGCTCCGGAAGCCGAGCGCACCGTCACGCTGAAGAAGGTCGAAGTGCATTCCGGCGCGGGCCTGGTGCACGTGAACCTCACCACGTCGCTGACCACCCCGATGCCGAAGATCGTCTGATTTTCTTGCGATTGCGCCGCGTGGCGGTACGTCCCGTACCGTCGAGGGCGCTCGCTAATCGTTGATTCGGCGTAAATACAAAGCCGCTGGTCCCGTTCGGGCCGGCGGCTTTTTTCGTGGGTGATACCTTTACGTTGTCCGTTTGTGGGTGCGGGCGTGCTTGCATGTGCGCCCCCTTTTGCTCACGAGTTGCGGAATGGGGCGATTTTTCTCTCTTATGAGCAAAAGGGGGTATGATTACTGACGATTTTGCCGGTTTTCATACCCCTTTTCGCTCACGTCCCGTAGAAAAGGCCCGTTTCTCGCTTTTGTGAGCGGTCGGGGGTGCTGATATTGCGATTTCCCTGCCGTAGTCAGGCGAGCTTCCTAGACGTGCTTCCCGTAGGTGAGGTGAGAGGTTTGCAATATGGGCAAACCTCGAAGGAACGGTGGAACTTCGTCAGAAGTTTCCACCGTTCCAACCCCAGTCGGTCGTGGCGGTGTAGCGGATGTAAGTGCGGTCGGCCGGAATGCCCAGTTCCTTGCCCAGCGCGGCCATGATCTGCTCGGTCAGCTTCTCCCAGGCGGAACCCGGCACGGAACGGCCGAACACATTCACTTCCACGTATGCGGCCGGCTTGGAATCGTCACCACCGAAATAAATCGGCATATTGTCTTCGAACGGGCACATCAGCCAGCCTTCGGACTTGCCGGGAACGGCGGAAATCGCCTTGCCGTAGGCCGTCTTCAGCGCTTCGCGCTGCTCAGGAGTGGTGGAAACGGAAACGTGCGTGTGGATGACTGGCATTGCTGCTCCTTGCAATCGTTGAAATATATTGTTCTTCGTTACCCAAGTTTAGGTGGTCTGCGCGCGAGTGTTAAATATCCCGTGTGAGAAAACTGATTGAACAGCTTATGAAATTCGGCATTGTGGGTGTGATCGCCTTCATCATCGACTGGGGTATTCTAAACATTCTCGTCGGCGCCTTCCACATGCACAACGTGCTCGCCGCCACCATCTCGTTTATCATCTCGTTGATCTTCAACTATGTCGCCAGCATGAAGATGGTGTTCAAGCACCGTGAGGACATGGCTCGCTGGATGGAGATCGTCATCTTCGTGGTCGGCGCGGTGATCGGCCTGTTTATGAACGACGCCATCATCTGGATTTCCACATACGGCATGAACCATGATGCGTATGTCTCTCAAAGCGCCGAATATCTGATCCGTACCAACGTGGGCAAGCTTATCGCCACCGCCGTGGTGATGGTGTGGAACTTTGTGACGCGCAAGTGGTTGTTGGACGATACGCATACCAACGCCACGAACCGTCTGAAGAAGAAGGAAAACCGCCTGACTCCGGAACAGCTGGAAGCCAAGTGGGAGAACAGCTTCTCGCACAAGCTGGGCGTCTGGTCGCTGGAGCACACGCCGAAGGGCTGGCCGAAGTAGCTGGCGGCGTTTCGTATACGGCATACGAAAAGGCGCGTCCGAATCGGATTTTTATTGCGATTCGGACGCGCCTTTCTGCGGTTGGCGTACGTTTCCTGGGATTGCCGGCTCGGTTATACGGTTCACACACTCACGTTGGTAAGCGTCGGCTGTTCGGTGGATTCTTTGATCTGCTTGAATCCAAGCATGGCGATCGCCAGTGAAGCCAGTGCCAACGCCGTCACCACAATGAAACCGCCCCGCGAGCCCATGCGGTCGATGAACTGTCCGGCGATCGCGGAACCGATCGAACCGCCGATCGAATTCATCGCGCCCATCCAAGCCATGCCTTCTGTAAATCGTGTGGGCGGAACCAGGTGCAGCATCAGCTGGTTGCCGTTCACCCACGTCGGAGCCTGGCAGACGCCGATGCACAGGTAGATGATCATGATCACCCACAGATGCTTGGCGAACATGAACGAACCGATTCCAAGATTCACCACCGCAAGACAGAAGTAGAAACGCTTCCACAGTGGAATCGTCCAATTTTTCGCACCATACACGAGCGCGCCGATCAGAGAGCTGAACGAGAAGCAGGCGAATACGAAACCGGTGAACTGCTTCATATGCGCCTCTGTGGCGAATGCCACGATCGAAATGCCGGCGGCCGACTGGAACGCGCCCAGGCCGAACCACGTCACGCACACCGCGATCAGGCCCGGACCCCAGATCGACTCCTTGCGTCCGGCCTTCACCTCCGCCTCGGCCTTCTCCATCGCAGCCTGCACCTCGGCCGCCGTCTTGCCTTCCGCACGCGCCTTGTTGCGCGCGTACTCCACCGCGGCCTCGGCCTGCAGCGCCTTGGACCGGGCGGCCTCGCGCTCGCGGTACTCCTTGCGGGTCATGCCCGCCTCGCGGGCCAGCTGGGTCTGCGACTTCGGCTCGGTCGTAAGCTCCGTCAGGAACATCAGCGCGCCAATCACCACGCACATGCCGGTGAATGAGAACGCCAGCAGACCTGAAATTACGGCCAAGGTGGATGCCAGTGGATTGCCGATCACCCACATGCATTCGTCGAATACGCCTGATAGGGACAGCGCGCGGTTCGTTTTTTCCGCATCCCCTTTGAGCAATGTGGTCCAACGTTGACGGCTCATCGCGCCCCACGGCGGAATCGCCGCCATGAACGGCACGATGCAGAACAGGATCCATGACGGTACGCGTGCGGTGATGCAGGAGACCAGCGCGATCGCCGCCACCATCCACACGATGATTGTGGGAATCGAAACCTGACGCTGACCAAACTTGTCGACCAGCTTGCCGAGCACCGGGCTCGCCACGGCCAGCGCGATCGCCTGCACGGCCGTCAGCGCGCCGGCAAGCGAATAATTGCCGTAGTAGTGCTGCACGGAAATCGTGATCGTCATGCCGACCATTGGGAACGGCATGCAGGCGATTACCGATCCGACGGAGAATCGCGCGGTGTGCGGTATGCGAAGCAGCTCCGCATACCCTCCGAAAAGACGTTGGCCGATGTCTTTGACGCCGACGAGGACATTGTTGGTCATGCTTGCCGCTCCTTTCCGCTCACGGTTTCGCTCGTGACGTCCGCAGCTTTGCGTCGCGTGCGGACTGATGGTGGTGGTTCCCCTGAATTATTGGTTAACCGCTTCCGATACCAGCTCGCTGCCCCAGTCGTCCGAACACGTCAATCGATTGACATGTTTGACATGCCGCACACGGGGAGAAAGGTGGGATGGTGCGTGTTGTTTGTGTGTCTTTGTTGACCAAGGCAACTTTATGCGCAGGTACCGTCGTGACACGCGGTACATTAGGGCAGGAACCAATATTCGAATCGACGAATTTTTTCACAGGGCCGGCGACCGGCGAAACGTGCTGAGCCAGCACGTGGCCGGCAGGTCCGAAACGCAAGAAAGGCGGCCAATATGCCGGCGACAACCATCCATTTCGTGCGCCACGGCAAAGTGGAGAACCCCGGGCACCTGCTGTACGAGCGGCTGCCCGGTTTCCACCTGTCCGACGTGGGCGTGCGCATGGCGCAGGCCACCGCGCATTACATCGCGGTCAGCCCGCAGCTGAACACCGTATCCGCCGTCTACTCGTCGCCGCTGGAACGCACGCGCGAAACGGCGGGGGAGATCCTCGAATCGCTGAATTCGGTACGTGGACTGCGCGGCGAGGAACCGCTGGAGCTGCAGACGGACGAACGCCTCATCGAAGCGCGCAACGAATTTCGCGGCAAGCGTATCGGCTTCGGCGAAGGCGCGCTGTGGAAGAACGGCAACTGGAAGCTGGTACGCAACCTGTGGAAGCCGAGCTGGGGCGAAAGCTACCAGTCGATCGCGCATCGCATGCAGGACTTCGCCTTGGAGAAAGTGGCGGAATATCCCGGCAAACAGATCGTGGTGGTCAGCCACGAATCGCCGATTTGGAGCTACCGGCACATGCTGGAAACGGGGCACCCCGAACACAACATGCTGTTGCGCCACACCGCGCTCGCTTCTATCACCTCCATCACTTACGATTGCAATACCGGGAAAATAATGTCCATTACGTACGCCGATCCGGCGGCGGACGTCGAATAATGTGAACCAAAACATGCGGTGGCTCAATCGCGGTCGGGGATGACTGCGGTTCGGGCCGGCCGCACGATATACAAGGAGAAAGTATGTCTTTTGTATACGACCAGAAGGTCGTCGACTCGATGTACGGCTCGCACGTGGTCTCCATGGCAGTTGACTACGGTGTCGATCTGGTCAAGATGTGGCCGTTGCAAACGAACCAGGAACTGGAAAACGATGTCAAATATGCGGAGAACCTGCAGGTGATGTTCTCCGGCATGATGACGCAGGTGCTGCTGAAACGCTCCGAAGAAGTCGACCAGTCGGTTGCGGAAGCCGTATACGAAGGCATGGATGTGCTTCCCGGCGTCGATCCGGAAATCATCCGCACGCTGATGGACGCCAACCACGCCTATGACGTGATGGCCTCCTACCACGGGGTCGACGGCATCGAACTGTTCATGGAAACCGCCAGAATACTCGGCATCGACGTGGAGACCCGAATCGAAAAGGAAATCCAAGACCTCATGGAGAACCTCTCACGCACTATGCGCAGCGCCTCCGGATTCGAAGTCGACGATGACGTGGCGGAAAACGTCGGCATCTGCCAGTCGGCCACGGTGGACCGCAACGAATTCGCAAGACGCTACCTCGCCTCGATGACGGTTCTCGACGCGCTGATAAACCTCATGTGCTATGGCACCGACGATTCGCAGGAGCAGGCCATCCGCGTGCTGCCGGTGCTGCTGTTCGTCAACGCCATGCGCAACCAGCTGTCGATTCCGCCCACTTTCATCAACGCCGAACAGCTCATCAACCTGTTTGGTCTGCGTGACACCGCCCGCCAGTTCGGACGGCCCCAGTCGGTGTTCGACAGCTCGTTCAACCCGCTGACGTTCTCCACCACCGTCAAGTACCTCGCTTTCTTCGCGGGGCAGGAATGGCTGCGGCATATGAGGTTCCTGGAGTGGGACCCGAAGCAGGCCGAACAGGACGCCAAAGACGAGGACGAGCGCAAAAGCAGGGAAGCGCTCGCAAAGAAATACAATTTGACGAGCGATGGCGATAACGCGGCTTCCGACGCGGATTTGGATTCGTCTGCAGACTCGAATTTGTCTGAGGATTCGGACTCGTCGGAAGAGGCCGGTTCGGAGCCGACCGAGGAATAAGTGTTGCGGGCGGTCGTGTGACGTCTGACGGTGAAGGCTTTGCGTGTACTTGCGTTGCGTGCGCTTGTGCTTGCGCTCGAATTGCGCGTGGCTGTCGCCTATCCCACGCGTTGCATCCGCAACGACGTCACTATCCGTAACGAATGATCTGAAACGAATAATCCCGGTATCCTGCGATTGCACAGGATACCGGGATTATTCGTTATTCGTTATGGTGTGCCACGTTTTGTGTGGCGATAAGGCGGGGATCAGAGCGGAATCAGAGCTGCTGATCGGTGCCGTTCGCCGGATCATTCGGTACTGCCGGAGCGTCCGAATCCGCCGGAGCGTCGGTATTCGGCTGCTCGTGCGGATGCTGGAACTGGGCCGGCACTTCCGGCATTGGTGGAATGGACGGTGTCGGAGGCATGGTCGGAACAGCCGGCATCGGAGGCATAGACGGTACGGACGGAGCCTCCGCCAGCGGATTCTGCTGAGGTGCGGCGTATTGCGGCGCGGCGTGCTGCTGCGCGGCGTCATACTGCGGTGCCGGAGCTGTGTACGAATCGGCCGGAGTCGCTGGTGCCGTGTACGGCGCGGCCGGTGCCGCATCCGCCGGATTGGTCGGCAGCGGGACGTTGCCGTACGAGGTGGCCTGCGCCGCATACGGGTCTGCCGGAGCCTCGCCCGTGGCGGGAGCCCATGCGTTGGAAGCCGTAGGAGCGTCGAAACGCGCGCCTTCCGGATTGGAATCGCGGGCCATCAGCACAAAGTAGAACACACCGCTGGCAATGAAGGCCAGCACGCCGAGGATCAGCAGGACAACGCCGCCGATGCTGACGCTGTTGCCCGCCTCCAACGACCTGAACGAAAGACTGCTGCCGATGATGAGGATCAGACCGATGGCGAAGAAGATTCCGGCGGCCGCCTGTGCCGCGTAGATGATGGCCAGCACGGTGCCACGCATGTTGATGTCATGCAGACGACGTACGCCAAGAGCGATGGTCGGCACAAGCACGACGAGTCCCCAAATGGAGGAGAACGAGTCTCCGACGGTGGCGATCACGCCGGAATCGGTGAGGTTCCTCAACGTGCGGAACACGAGACTCAACACGAAAGTGACGACGGTATAGGTGAGGAACCACCACCAGAACTCGCTACGCGAGGCGCGGCCCTTGAACACCGCGTACTTCTTGAAGAAACGGACGATCGCCTCGCCCAGGTTGCAGCCATATGCGGGCATGTCAAGCGGCGCGGTCAATGCGAAGAAGCTATTGCCCGACTGCGGTTGCGGTGCCGGCTGCCCGTAATTCGCGGCTGGAGCCTGGCCGTACTGAGGGGCCTGTCCATATTGAGGGGTCTGAGCGTACTGCGGAGCCTGACCATACTGAGGTGCCTGGTTGTAGTTCGGGGCGGCGTACTGGGGCGCCTGCGCCTGCCCGTAATCCGGCGTGCCGTACTGCGGTGCCGTCTGGCCGTAGTCGGGGGCAGGAGCCTGACCATACTGCGCTGCCGGCTGCGGCACCTGCGGATTGTATTGGTTGGGGTCCGTCATTAGAGTGCCCTTTCACAAAACGGTGACTAAAGAATAAAGAAAGTCGCTTCATACATTACTCCTTTGCCGATGTGAAGATAGGGAAAAATATTGCAGTATGGAACGCTGCGGAAGAAAAACGGCGATTGGGTCGTGGCACGTCCGGTTTGCGCGGCACAATGGAGCCTATGACTGAAGTTGAAAATACCAAACCGGAACTTCCTGAAAACGTTCGTGTGCGTTTCTGCCCGTCCCCGACCGGCATTCCGCACGTCGGCATGGTTCGCACCGCACTGTTCAACTGGGCTGAGGCCCGCCACACCAAGGGCACGTTCGTGTTCCGTATCGAGGATACGGACGCCCAGCGCGACTCCGAGGAAAGCTACAACCAGATCATCGAGGCCCTGAATTGGCTGGGCATCGACTGGGATGAAGGCATCAACGTGGGTGGCCCGGACGGCCCGTACCGCCAGTCCGAGCGTGGCGACATCTATAAGGACGTCGCAGCCAAGCTGCTCGAAGCCGGCTACGCCTACGAATCCTTCTCCACTCCTGAGGAGATCGAGGCCCGCAACGTGGCCGCCGGCCGTCCGAAGGCTTTCGGCTATGACGGCTACGATCGCAACCTCACCGAAGAGCAGAAGGCCGCGTTCCGCGCGGAAGGCCGCAAGCCGGCCCTGCGTATCCGCATGCCCGACGAGGACGTCGCGTTCGACGACCTTATCCGTGGTCGCATCGAATTCAAGGCCGGTTCCGTGCCGGATTACGTGATCGTGCGTCCGAACGGCGACCCGCTGTACACGCTGACCAACCCGGTCGACGACGCCATGATGCGCATCAACGTGGTGCTGCGCGGCGAGGATCTGCTGAGCTCCACCCCGCGTCAGATCGTGCTGTACCGTTACCTGATCGAGCTGGGCGTGGCCAAGGAAATGCCGCTGTTCGGCCACATGCCGTACGTCATGGGCCAGGGCAACAAGAAGCTGTCCAAGCGCGATCCGGAATCCAACCTGTTCCTGCACCGTGACAACGGCTTCATCCGTGAGGGCCTGCTGAACTACCTGGCGCTGCTGGGCTGGTCCATCGCCCCCGACCGCGACGTGTTCTCCATGGACGAGATGATCGAGAAGTTCGACGTGCGTGACGTCAAGGCCAACCCGGCCCGCTTCGACATCGACAAGGCCATCTCCATCAACGCCGAGCACATCCGCATGCTCGAACCGCAGGACTTCCTGAACCGTTCCGTGCCTTACCTGCACCGCGACGGCGTGGTCTCCGCCGATTCCTGGGATGCGCTGACCGACCGCGAGCGTGAGGTGCTCACCGCCGCCGCTCCGCTGGTCCAGCCGCGTGTGCGCCTGCTGGGCGAAGTGGCCGGCATGGTCGGCTCCCTGCTGTCCACCGAAGGCTACATCGAGCCGGACGCCGACGCCAAGAAGCAGCTGAAGGATTCCGCTCCGGCCGTGCTCGACGCTGCGATCGCGGCGCTGGACGCCGTTGCTGAGGGTGATTGGAAGACCGACTTCCTGCACGAGACGCTGAACAAGGCGCTGGTCGAAGACGGCGGCTACAAGCCGCGTCTGGCTTTCGGCCCGGTGCGCGTGGCCATGAGCGGCCGCCGCGTGTCCCCGCCGCTGTTCGAATCCATGGAAATCGTCGGCAAGGACGTTGCCATGGCTCGACTCAAGGGCCTGCGCGAGCACCTGTGAGCCGTTGAGCTGCTGACTGTTAGCTGAATGATGGAAACCCGCCGGAGTGATTCGGCGGGTTTTCGTTTATGCGGAAGGCTGGTGCGGAATGGCGGAAAATAGCGCGACACGCCGTAAGTTGCGCGACTGTGCTGTTTCGCGTATATTTATCACTCGTTGCGGTTCACAGCCTAGCTGAGAATCACAACGATAACTCAAGCCCCCGTCGTCTAGCGGTCTAGGACTACGCCCTCTCACGGCGCCAACACCGGTTCAAATCCGGTCGGGGGTACGACGGACAACTTTTCGAAGTTGCCACGCCTGCCAAATTGGGATGTGGTGTAATTGGCAACACAGCTGATTCTGGTTCAGCCATTCTTGGTTCGAGTCCAGGCATCCCAGCCAATGAGCCCTCGCAGATGCGAGGGTTTTTTGTTTTTCGCACCTGTCTGTTCACGTCGCTTTGGGCGGTGGGTTGATGGATTTTGCCGGATGCGATGTGGCAGCGCAATCTGCTGACGCCCTGCGTGAATCGCACATGTAATCGCCCAATGTTGCATTACCCTAGAAGTATGACCGAATTGCAGCATGCCGCCAAAGCCACGCGCCCGCGCATCCAACCAGCGGAAGAGGGGGACCGTCGACCGCTTTCCGTATCCGCACGGCTTGGCCGCCTGCAATTCCACCAGTCCGGCAAATTCCGCGTATTGCAATTCGCCGACATCCAAGACGGGCCGAAAGTCAGCAAAGACACCATCAGCCTCATCGAGGCCTCGCTTGACGCCACACGCCCCGATCTTGTTATTTTCAACGGCAACCAGATCGCCGGATATGATTCCGCGTACGCGCTGACCTCCCGCAAGCGTCGCTGGGACGCGCGTCCGGCATCCGCATCGTCCGAAGCGTCCGGGGAACGCTATGCGGCCGCATTGGAACACACCCGCGAATTGGTGCGAGCCACCATCGAACAACTGGTCCACCCGCTTGCCGACCGCGGCGTGCCGTGGGCTGTGACGTTCGGCAACCATGACTTCCAGTGCGGGCTCGACAATGACGAAATCGAAAGCATCTGCCGCGAATTCCCAGGGTGTATCAATCCGGAACGCGCTGCCGACGGCACGACGGGCATCGCCGTGAAACATGGTGTGAAACATGATGTTGGCGATATGGAACAGGACTTCGGATTGCCGGAACAGCCCGTGATCGCGTGCGCGCCCGGCACATTCGCGTTGTCGGTGACGGACGTCGATCGCACGTATGACGTGTTGGGCTTGGTCTTGCTGGATTCGGGCGATTACGCGCGTTCCGGCGGCTACGGGAGCCCGTCGGAAGCCGCGCTGCGCTTCCTGGCGGATGCGCCGGGGCTGATGGCGGCGCAATCGCAGCAGCTGCAACAAGACCGGCAAGATGAACAGGACTCGCCGCGCGAACCGCGCAAGACGCCGTCCACGCTGCCATGCATGGTGTTCCAGCATTTCCCGATCGAACAGTATTATCGCCTGCTCAAGCCGGTCGCGGCCACCGCTGCGCGCGCGATTGAAGGATACCGCAACTTCGCGGGGCGGCATTTCGTGCTCAACGAAGACAAAACGCAACCCGGAAGCTATCTGGGGGAGGGCGTCAGCTGCCCGGATGCCGACAGCGGCGAATTCGCAATCCTTGACAAGGCGGGATATTTTGCGATTTCCGCCGGGCACGACCACCGCAACGCCTTCGTCGGTTCCGTGCCGGTCGGAACCGACGGTGACCGGCAGATGATGATGGTCGCCTCGCCGACCAGCGGTTTTGGCTCATACGGCCCGGTGCCGGCCAAGCGTGCCGCTCGACTGTTCGAATTCGACATCCGCCACCCGTACGAGCCGCGCACGCAGCTGTTGGAATACGACGAGCTGGTGGGCAAACCCAGCGCGGGCAAGGCCTACGCCTACGGCATGACCAGCGAATCGAAGCCCGATTCGGAAGGCATGGACCTGCTCCACAGGCCGACGTGGTGGAGCAAGACGTGGAACAAGCTGGTCTCGCTGTTTCGCCGGTAGCTGTTTGTTGACTAGTCGTTCCGCCGGTAGCCTTTCCGGCGGTGACTATTCCTTTTCCCGACTTTTAGCTTTGAAATGAATACAAAAAAGCTGACGATGGGAACTTTCCATCGTCAGCTTTTACGTTACGTATGCGACTGGTCGCGGACCTGTCAGCGGCCGGAAGAGGCCTTGATCAGCGCGTCGGTGAGGTACTTTCCGGCGGCCATGACCAGCGGCGCGTAACGGCGGCCGGGATTGGCGCCCATACGGCCGTTCGGGCCGGAAATCGAAATAGCGGCGATCACCTGGCCGGACGCGTTGCGAATCGGCGCGGAAATCGAACACACGCCCTCATCGCGTTCATTGATCGACTCGGCCCAGCCGCGCTTGCGGACGGCGGTGAGCTTGGCCGCAGTGAACTTGGCGTGGCGAAGACCCTGATGCAGGCGTTCGGAATCCTCCCAAGCCAGCAGAATCTGGGCTGCGGAACCGGCTTCCATGGACAGCATCGCACCAACCGGAATGGAATCTCGCAGGCCGGACGCGCGCTCCACGGCTGCGATGCAGACGCGCTGATCGCCCTGACGGCGGTAGATCTGCGCGGATTCGCCGGTGCGGTCGAGCAGGGTCTGCAGAATCGGCGCGGCGGCGGTCAACAGGCGGTCCTCGCCGGCTGCGGCCGCAAGTTCCGCGAATCGCGATCCGAGCACGAAACGACCGTGCTGGTCGCGCAAAACGAAACGGTGACGTTCCAGCGCGATCGCAAGACGATGCGCGGTCGGACGAGCCAGACCGGTCGCGGAAACCAGCTGTCCGAGTGTGGCTGGGCCGGATTCAAGAGCGTCGAGAATCTTGACTGTCTTGTCGAGCACGCCGACCCCGGAATGAATTTCGTTGCTTTGCGGGGTGGCTGCGTAATTGCCGTTTGCCTCGTTCGTGGCGTTCATGGCCTGCGTTTTGGGCATGGCGTTGCTCGTATTCGAAGAAGAAGTCATACGCTGAATTATGCCATCTCACATATTGAAATGCAAAATGTATGTGGTTCGCGACTGGGGTAAAGCAGATTATTTACCTTGCTTCCACCGGCTGGCGAAGCTGGGAAAATGCTGAAATTTCAACGATTGCGCATATGCCGTAAGAAGACGGGAAGTAACTTTTCCGCGTTTGCCGCGCTCGTCCCTCGTTCATATCTCATATACCGGCATGAAGGACCTCGAACCCGTTTCAAGCCCATAGGCTTATAGCACGAAGAATGCGGCAAGGCAATAGCCGCGAGGAAATTAGTGAGGAAAAATCTGAGGAGGTCCCACAATGGGAACTACATTGGCCGAGAAGGTCTGGGCCGATCATTTGGTACGCAAGGGTAGCGATGGGGCTCCCGACCTGCTGTACATCGACCTGATGCTCATGCACGAAGTGACCAGCCCGCAGGCGTTCGAAGGTCTGCGTCTGGCAGGACGCAAGCCGCGTCACGTCGACCAGCTGATTGCCACGGAAGACCACAACACGCCGACCGTCGACATCGACCGTCCGAATCCGGACGAGACTTCGGCGCTGCAGCTGAGCACGCTGGAAAAGAACTGCAAGGATTTCGGTGTGCGTCTGTGCCCGCTCGGCGACGCTGACCAGGGCGTGGTCCACGCGTTCGCTCCGGTGCTGGGTCTGACCCAGCCGGGCATGACCATCGTGTGCGGCGACTCGCACACCTCCACCCACGGCGCGTTCGGTGCTATGGCCATCGGCATCGGCACCTCCGAAGTGGAGCACGTCATGGCCACGCAGACCCTGAGCCTGAAGCCGTTCAAGACCATGGCCGTGAACATCGAAGGCGACCTGCCGAAGGGCGTCACCGCCAAGGATATTATTCTGGCCATCATCGCGAAGATCGGCACCGGCGGCGGCCAGGGCCACGTCATCGAATACCGTGGCGAAGCCATCAAGAAGCTGTCGATGGACGCCCGCATGACCATCTGCAACATGTCCATCGAAGCCGGCGCCCGCGCAGGCATGATCGCCCCGGACGAGGTGACTTTCGAATACCTGAAGGGCCGTCCGCACGCGCCGGAAGGTGAGATGTGGGACAAGGCCGTCGAATATTGGAAGACGCTGAAGACCGATGACGATGCCGTGTTCGACAAGGAAGTGACCATCAACGCCGAAGACCTCGAGCCGTACGTCACGTGGGGCACCAACCCGGGCCAGGGCGTGAAGATCTCCGGCGTGGTGCCGGATCCGGCCTCCTTCAACGACGAGACCGAGCGTTCCGCCGCCGAGCGTGCCATCGCCTACATGGGACTGAAGCCGGGCATGGCCATCAAGGACATCGCCGTGGACACCGTGTTCATCGGCTCCTGCACCAACGGCCGTCTTGAGGACCTGCGCGTGGCCGCCTCCATCATGAAGGGCCACCACAAGGCCGACAACATCCACCGCGTGCTCGTGGTGCCGGCATCCTCCCGCGTGCGCCTGCAGGCGGAAAAGGAAGGCCTCGACAAGATTTTCAAGGACTTCGGCGCCGAATGGCGTAACGCCGGCTGCTCCATGTGCCTGGGCATGAACCCGGACAAGATGGTGGCCCGCGAACGTTCCATCTCCACCTCGAACCGCAACTTCGAAGGCCGTCAGGGCAAGGGTTCGCGCACGCATCTGGCGTCGCCGGCCGTCGCCGCCGCGACCGCCATCCGCGGCACCATCTGCTCGCCGGCCGACCTGTGAGCCTGCTGCGAGCGGAAGCTGCGAACGCAATCGTAAGTAATCGAAATATCGAAATCGAATATCGATAGGCAATCGAAGGATTTGTTGACATGGAAAAACTGACTACCCTTACCGGCGTGGCCGTGCCGCTTCGCCGTTCCAACGTTGATACCGACCAGATCATTCCGGCCGTGTTCCTGAAGCGCGTGAAGAAAAGCGGCTTCGACGACGCCCTGTTCTACGCGTGGCGCCGCGACCCGGAATTCGTGCTGAACAAGCCGGAATACAAGCAGGGCAAGATCCTTGTGGCCGGCCCGGATTTCGGCATTGGTTCCTCCCGCGAGCACGCCGTGTGGGCGCTGCACGATTACGGTTTCCGCGTGGTGATTTCCTCCCGTTTCGCCGACATTTTCTACGGCAACACCGCCAAGAACGGCGTGCTGGCCGCAATTATGCCGCAGGAATCCATTGAGCTGCTGTGGAAGCTGCTGGACGAGGAGCCGGGCCGCGAAATGACCGTCAGCCTGGAAGACCGTACCGTCACCTGCGGCGATGTGACGTTGCCGTTCGAAGTGAACGACTACACCCGCTGGCGTCTGATGAACGGCTACGACGACATCGACCTGACGCTGCAGCACGAAGACGACATCATCGCATACGAGAAGATGCGCGCCGAAAAGTTCCCGTTCAAGCCGAAGACCCTGCCGGTCAAGCGCGAGCCGGAACAGCCGATCGAATCCGCCCGTGAGGGTGAATACCCTGATTGGCAAGGCCCGTTGGCCGATCGCGGCATCATCTGACGCGATGGCTGGTCGGCAGTGCAGTGCACTGCCGACAGGGCCTTGCCCGAGTCCGAAACGAGGGCAGCAATGAGCCTGCGCGCAGCGCAGTCCGTAATTGCAGATAGGCCCGTTGGCTGATCGCGACGGTAGCCCATTTCATCATTGGCTGACCGCAACCACATCTAACTTTTCCCAAGCCCGGCACCCAAGCCGGGCTTTTTGTTTACCTTCCATCACCTTTCCGCCAACAGCAAATTCCACAAAGCGGTGGCAAAGCGCGCGCAAAGCGGTGGTAAAATCATAATACGACGGCAAAGTGGCGGCAAAGCGAGCGTAAAACGCGTGGTAGGTAAGGCGGTGATGGCCAATGGACGGTAGCGAGCACGATGATGCCTGGTGGTCCCGGGAGGTTCCTCGGATGCGTGAAGGCAACCGTTTGGAAGCGAAACGTGCCAAGGGCGGCCTGCCCCACAGTTTATGGGAGACGTACAGCTCCTTCGCCAATACCGAAGGTGGGCTGATTCTGCTGGGCGTGTCCGAACATGAAGACCATTCTTTGTATATCACCGGAGTAGATGATGCGCGGAACATGGCGCAGGATTTTTGGAACATGGTGCATGATCCATCGAAGGTCAGTGCCGTTGTGCTGAGCGACAACGACGTGGTGATTCGCCATACCTCGCAGGGAGATGTTATTTCCATCGACATTCCTCGTGCGGCGAGGGACTGTATTCCCGTGTACGTGGGCCAGAATCCGATGACGGGCTCATACCGGCGTAATGGCGATGGCGATTATCTGTGCGATGAGGAAACGGTTCGTGCCATGCTTCGGGACAGTGACCTGCTTCCCTTGGACAGAACGATTGTTGAAGGCATGGGTGCTGACGCGCTCAACGCGGATAGCGTCGCATCATATCGTCGGCAGTTCAAGAACAGACGGCCCGGCCATCCATGGGTCGGATTGTCTGATGAGGATTTCCTGCTTCGCATCGAAGCGTTGCGGCTTGATGGTTCTCAGGTGCGTCCCACACGAGCCGGATTGCTGATGTTCGGTGAGGCGTGGCGAATCACGTCCGAATTCCCCTACTATTTCCTGGACTATCGCGAGGTCATGGACGACCAGGAGCGGTGGAATGACCGATTCACGTCGGATGATGGCACGTGGTCGGGCAACTTGTACGATTTTTGGGGCAAGGTGGTCAATCGTCTGCGGTCGGCTGTTGCCCATCCGTTCCAGCTTGATGCCGATTTGCATAGGATTGATGACAATCTGATGGATAAGGCCGTTCGTGAGGCTGTCACCAACACGCTCGTTCATGCCGATTACTTCATTCGCCGGGGCACGGTGATCATTCAGTATTACGACAGAATCGTATTGTCGAATCCCGGCAGCCTGCGTCTTTCCTCCGAAGAGGTGATGCAAGGCGGCATTTCGGATACGCGGAATCCCACGTTGATGAAAATGTTCAATCTGATTGGCATCGGAGAAAAGGCGGGCAGTGGTTTTGACGTGATGCGTGAAGGCTGCCTGTTCGCAGGAACCGCCGCGCCGGAATTGGAAGTGTTCGACGATCCGGGGCGTGTGCAGCTTACGTTGTATCCGCGCAAGATCGCCGGAGATTCCATGATCGCCGGAGCTTCTGCTGTTCCCGGAGTCTCTGCAGATGGCGGGGGCCCTGTTGGTGCGGAGTCGCCGACAATGCGGAATTCGGAGCATGGCACTGGTACGGTCCATAGGATTGGCGCTCGCGGGGCTGACCGTTTGAACGACATGGTCGGCACATTCGGCAAGAACGTGGCCCTACCTGCCGATTTCGGCAATGCGATCAGGCCGCAAAGCCAGTTGGAGAAAATCACCTATGCGTTGACGGTCGGCGGACCGCAACCCACCTCGTATCTGGCTGTGGTGCTGGGGCTTGGCCTCACCCGTACCCGGGAGATATTGGCCTCACTGGTGAAAGACGGTGTTATTGAACCAATAGGCGTCGGACGCGGACGCAAGTACCGTCTTGCCGAGCATACCGGCTCATGACGGCGTTCCGATTCTCTGGACTTGACCTGGATCGAGAGCCCAAACTCGTCTGGGGAAGTCCTAGCCAAGGAGGTTTCCAAGGTGAGACGGGGCGTGCAGGCGGGACGTGTGTCGCGTTACAGTGGACATGACATTTCGTGTGTTCGCATCGCATATCCAAAACATGACACGAGAACAATTTCGGGGAGCAGTATGAGCCAGGGTTTCGCGCCGTTTTACGACGTCAATCGCACGTATGAAGACAACTATCTGCAGGGGCCGTTCGGTGCGTTCGCCGAAGTGATGAAGGGCGATTCCGCTGCCGGCGCCTCCGCGCAGTCTGCACAGACCACCCAGTCGCAGTCGTCCGACCAGGCCGAGGAATTCCTCGGCTTCCGCGTGAACCTGCCGTTTGGCATTCCCGCTGGTCCGCTGCTGAACGAGCGGTTCACCACCGCCGCCTTCCGCATGGGTTTCGATTTGGCGGTGTACAAGACGGTCCGCTCCCGCGCGTGGGGTTGCAACGCCTTCCCGAACGTGCTCGCCGTGCATCCGAAGAACGCAGACGGGTCTCTGGTTCCCGGCAGCGCCGAACTGGATGAAGGCGTGCTTGCCGACACCCGATACGAGCTTCCGATTTCGATCTCCAACAGTTTCGGCGTGCCGTCGCGTGACCCCGATGAATGGCAGCCGGACATGAAGAAGGCGATCGCCGCCGCCGGCGACGGGCAGCTGCTCGTGCCCAGCTTCCAAGGCTCCCGCGTGGACGGCATGGACCGCAAGGCGTACATCGCCGACCATGTCACCACCGCGCATCTGGTTACGGAAACCGGAGCCGGACTGATGGAAATGAACACCAGCTGCCCCAACGAAGGTCACAATCGCCTGCTGTGCCACGACCCGCATCTGGTGGGAGAGATCACGGAAGCCGTGAAAAACGAAATCGGCGATCGCCCGCTCATCGTGAAACTCGCCTACATTCCCAACGACACCGACCTGGAAACCATGGTCAGGGAAACCGTCGGACATGGCACCGTGCAAGGCTTCTCCACCATCAACACGATTTCCGCGCGCCTAGTGGACGCGAACGGCAACCAGGCGCTGCCGGGAGCCGGACGTGACCGTTCCGGCGTGTGCGGCAACGCCATCCGCGGCGCCGGTCTCGACATGGTCGGCAGGCTCGCCGCCATCCGTGAAAAGCTCGGCCTCGACTTCGCCATCGTGGGCGTGGGCGGCGTGATCCGTCCTGACGACTACAAGGCGTACCGTGAGGCTGGCGCGAACGTCGTGATGAGCGCCACCGGAGCCATGTGGGACGCGAATCTCGCGCGCGAAATTAAGGAGACACTGCGCTGAATTCCGTTTTTCGCGAACATGCTACATGCCTTATGGCAAACTAAGCAGCAGTGTTTTTTGAGCTTGATCCAAAAGGGAATCGAAAGAGGTTGAGCGTGTCTGACAATAAGAACGACATTCTGCACGTCGAAGGCGGCAAGCCGCTGAACGGCGCCATCAAGGTGCGTGGCGCGAAGAACTTCGTAAGCAAGGCCATGGTCGCCGCATTGCTGGCCCCGGGCACATCCGTGCTGAAGAACGTTCCGGAAATCCGCGACGTGCACGTGGTGTCCGACCTGCTGCGCCTGCACGGCGTGGACGTGACCGTGGACGGCGCGAACGGCGTGGTGACGATCGACGCCACCAACGTGCAACTCGCCGACGTGGCCGACGTGGACACGCTGTCCGGCTCGTCCCGCATTCCGATTCTGTTCTCCGGCCCGCTGCTGCACCGTCTGGGCGAGGCGTTCATTCCGGCGCTCGGCGGCTGCAACATCGGCGGTCGTCCGATTGACTTCCATCTGGAAACCCTGCGCAAGCTCGGCGCGAACGTCGACAAGGAACACAAGGACGGCATTCACATCACCGCTCCGAACGGTCTGCATGGCGCGAAGATCCACCTGCCGTACCCGTCCGTGGGCGCCACCGAGCAGACGCTGCTCGCCGCCGTGCTCGCCGAAGGCAAGACCGAGCTTTCCGGCGCCGCCATCGAACCTGAGATCATGGATCTGGTGAGCGTGTTGCAGAAGATGGGCGCCATCATCTCCGTGGACGTGGACCGCACGTTCCGCATCGAAGGCGTCAAGGAGCTCAAGGGCTACACGCACACGTCTCTGACCGACCGCATCGAGGCCGCCTCCTGGGCGTCCGCCGCGCTCGCCACCCATGGCGACATCTTCGTCAAGGGCGCCACCCAGCCGGAAATGATGACCTTCCTGAACGTGTTCCGCAAGATCGGCGGCGAATTCGACATCACCGACAAGGGCATCCGATTCTGGCATCCGGGCGGAGATCTGAAGCCGGTGGCCATCGAAACCGACGTGCACCCGGGCTTCATGACCGACTGGCAGCAGCCGCTCGTGGTGGCGCTGACCCAGGCCAACGGCCTTTCCATCGTGCATGAGACCGTGTATGAGAACCGTTTCGGCTTCACCAAGCCGCTGGTGCAGATGGGCGCCACGATTCAGCTGTACCGCGAATGCCTCGGCTCCCTGCCATGCCGCTTCCAACAGCGCAATTACAAGCATTCCGCGGTCATCTTCGGACCGACCCCGCTGACCGGCCGTGACATCGACGTGCCGGATCTGCGCGGCGGCTTCAGCCACCTGATCGCGGCTCTCGCCGCCAAGGGGCCATCCAATGTGCAGGGCATCTCCCTGATCGACCGTGGTTACGCCGACTTCCGTGGCAAGCTGGAAGCCCTCGGCGCCGATTTCGACTGATTCGCTGCGATTGGTTCGATGAATCGGCTGCGGCTGATTTATTGCGATTGGCCAATCGTGATTGATGATTCGCAATTGAACAGTTGCGATTGACAGTCGCGTCGAACGCCCATGTTGCTTTCACCGGTACTCGCCTTGCGCGGGTGCCGGTTTTGTTTTATCCGCGATTGCCGCCGCCGCAATCGCAAACATGCTTTCCGTGCCTTCCGCATCTTCCGCACATTCCCTTTTCTGCCTTATCGCCCGTCTTTTCTGCATCATTTGACGGCCAAATGATGCAGAAAACGATGGCATGAGGCAGTAAAAAGCAAGATAACGCGGAAAACATCGATGACGAACGTATCGGCGGCCGGTGGCACAATGGGAGCCATGGCATCCAAAGGAAAACCGTCGCCGCGCTCCGCAGTGAAGCCGCTGAGCGACGAGCAAGTCGCAAAACTCGCGCAGAAGCATCATCTTGTAGACCCGACCCACGATTTCCCGACCGGTCCGCGCAAAGCCAACACCGCGGAAATCGAAGCGCAGAACCCCAAAGCCACGCATCGCCTGCTGACCGGCTGCGACGTGGTGCTGCGCAATCACAGCAAAGTGAAGGCCTGGGGCTTGGAACACGTGCCGGAAACCGGCCCGTTCATCACCGCCGCCACGCATGTGACCATGTACGACGTGTTCGTGCCGATGGTCTCGATGTTCCATCAGGGCCGCCGCCCGCGCTACATGGCCAAGGCGGAAATGGCCAAATGGCCGCTGATCGGCAAATGGTTCCAGCTGGTCGGCATGCAGCCGGTGCAGCGCCGTGCAGGCAAGGCCAAAGCCATCGAGGAAACGTCCGTGGAAATCCTCACCTCCGGCCGCCCGCTGACCGTATGGCCGGAAGGCACCGTGACGCGCGACCCGCAAAAATGGCCGATGAGCATGAAAAACGGCGTGGGCGTGATCGCCCTCGAATCCTCACGCCGACTCGGCTGCCAGGTGCCGCTGTACTGTGCCGTGACCTGGGGCGCGGCCAGCATCAACCACTGGTGGCCGTGGCCGCGCAAGAACGTGGTGATGTGCTACGACGAAGCGCTCGACTACGCGGACCTGCTTGACGGCTGCGATTCCTGGGGAGACGAAGTGCCGACGGACCGCGCCGACGAACTGACCCGCCGCATCCGCGTGCGCATGACCGAAATCATGGCCGAAATCCGCGGCGAACAGGCACCTGACGGCTACTGGGACTACCGCACCATGAGTCGCGTGAAAGACTGATTTTCCCCCACACACCCGTTCCGGCGGCGAACAAAATACGCGTGCGACCGGAACACGCGGCCGGTGTGCGTAGCCGGCGGTAGCATAAGACAACGTCGATTGAAAGCGGCGGCCGATGTGGCATACGCTCGGCCGCAAAAAGCAATCCAAATAATCCAAGGAGCAAAATTCATGGCGAATGTGACGGTACTGGGCGCTGGCGCTTGGGGAACGGCCTTCGGTCAAGTGCTTGCCGACGCGGGCAACAACGTGACCATGTGGGCCATCGAACCGGAAATCGTGGAAGGTATTCGTGACCATCACCACAACGGTGTGCGCCTGCCCAGTGTGGAAACGCTGCCCAGCAACATGACCGCCACCGGAGACCGCGCCGAAGCCGTGGCCAACGCCGACATCGTCATCGTGGCCATCGCCGCGCAGTTCGCACGCGTGGCACTGACCGAATTCAAGGGACTCATCCCCGAGACCGCGCTCGTGGCCTCCCTGATGAAAGGCATCGAACGCACCACCGGCAAACGCATGGACGAAGTCGTCATGGAAACGCTCGACCTGCCGGCGGAACGCTTCGCCGCCATTTCCGGACCGAACCTGAGCAAGCAGATCGCCGACCGCGAGCCGGCCGCGACCGTGGTCGCCTGCGCGGACATCGACAACGCGCGTACCATCGCCACCGCCTGCACCACCGACTACTTCCGTGCGTTCGTGACGCGCGACGTGATCGGCTTGGAAATGTGCGGATCGCTGAAGAATGTGGTGGCGCTCGCCGTGGGCATGGCCCGTGGCGCAGGCTACGGCGAGAACACCGCGGCCATGATCGAAACCCGCGGCCTTGCCGAACTGACCGCGCTGGGCGAGGCGGCCGGAGCCGATCCGAAGACCTTCGCCGGACTTGCCGGCGTGGGCGACCTCATCGCCACCTGCGGTTCCCCGCTGAGCCGCAACTACACGTTCGGCTCCAACCTTGGCAAGGGCCTGAGCGTGGAAGAGGCCACCAAGGTGAGCAACGGCGTGGCCGAAGGCGTGCCGACCACCGACGCGGTGGTGGCGTTGGGCAAGCAGTACGGTGTGCCGACCCCGCTCGCCACGGCCATGAGCCACGTGCTGGACGACGGCATCTCCTGCGCGCAGATGCTGTCCGAACTGTTCGGCGAAGGCATCACCGAGGAGTAGCAGCCGGCTTGTATGCTGGATGCTTGGCAAAAATCCTGAAAAGTCATAAGAGTTAAGGAATAAAGGCTATAGATATGGCAAAAAAGCGCATTGTGGTGATGTACGGCGGCAAGGCCGACGAGCATTCGATCTCCTGCATCTCCGCTGCGAGTGCGCTGCGCGCGCTGGACACGGACAAGTTCGAAGCCATTCCGGTGGGCATCACCAAGGACGGCAAGTGGATCGTCAACGGTGAGAATCCGCTCGGATGGAGCCTGGACGAAGGCCTGCCGACCGTGGAGAAAACCCCAGGCGCCAAGGACGTGGTGCTTGAAGTGGCTCTCGGACAGGACGGCTTCTTCGCCCGCGAGGATGACGGTACGCTGACCCCGTTCGGCCATGTGGACGCGGTGTTCCCCGTGCTGCACGGGCCGTACGGCGAGGACGGCACCATCCAGGGTCTGTTCGAAATGATGGGCGTGCCGTACGTGGGGTGCGGCGTGCTCGCCTCCGCGGCCTGCATGGACAAGCATTACACGAAGGTGCTGCTTGCGGCCGCCGGCATTCCCGTCGCGCCCGGCATCACGCTCGACGCGCGTTCCTTCGACAAGGCTTCCGAATTCAAGGCCAACGCCGATGCGATCATGGCGCAGGTTAGCGAAGCCGGCTTGCAGTATCCGCTGTTCGTCAAGCCGTCCCGCGCCGGCTCCAGCTTCGGTGTGACCAAGGTGGAGCATGAGGGCGATGCGGCCGAACTCGCGGCCGCCGTGTACGAGGCGTCCCACCACGATTGGCGCATCCTCGTGGAACAGGGCATCGACGCGCGCGAAATCGAATGCGCGGTATTGTGTCCGAAGGCCGGCGAAGCGCCGCAGGCCAGCTGGCCGGGCGAAATCGTGCTCGACAAGCGCGCCGAAGGCGACGACCAGTTCTACGACTTCGACAGCAAGTACATGGACGCCGCCGCAAGCCACGTGGAAGTGCCCGCCAACCTGCCGGAAGAGACGCTGAACCTTGTACGCGAAACCGCCAAGAAGGCGTTCGTCGCCGTGGACGGTGCCGGTCTGAGCCGCGTGGACACCTTCGTGACCAAGGACGGCAAGGTGATGGTCAACGAAATCAACACCATGCCGGGCTTCACGTCCATCTCCATGTACCCCAAGGCATGGGAGGCCACCGGCGTGCGCTACACCGACCTGATCACCATGCTCATCGAAGGCGTGCTGCGCTGATCGACGCCCACCTACGGTGAGATTTCAAGCTGATATTCAGCGAACTGGTAGTACAGTGCTGAATATCAGCTTTTTTGTTTTCCGGAGTTTCGTAAGGTGACTATGACGTTTCCGCAGCAGCCTCAATATCCGCAGCAACCGCAAGGGCAACCACAGGGGCCGGCTCCGCAATATCAGCCGAATGGTCCGCAATCGCAGTATCCGATGCAGCCCATGCCTCAATATCCGCAGCCGCCGATCGCCAATCGCAATCCATTCTTCGAATGGTTGAAGCAGACGCGACGCGACTTCTCGCGTATCGGCGCGAGCCTGTGTCTGATGGTGGTCATCTGGTACGCGCTCGCCACGGTGCTGGAAGGCGCGCTGTACGCGGCCGTGGGTGGCAAGGGTGAAGCGCCGAATTGGGTTACGTATGTGGGTTCGGGGGTGCCGCTGTACCTGATCGCCATGCCGATTGCGGTGATGCTCATGGGCAAATCGACTGTCATTGAAACCCGTAAATTCGACATGAAACCGGGATTGTTCTTCAAACTACTGCTTATGTGCCTGCCGATGATGTGGGCCGGCAGTGTGTTCGGCAGCATGCTGTCGATGGTGCTTTCCAACGGCGAGGCGACGGACCGCGTGGCCGACCTCGCCATGCAGACGAACATCTGGAACGTTGTTTTTCTGGTAATCGTAGGACCGATTTTCGAGGAATGGCTGTTCCGTAAGCAGCTGATCGACCACACCCGCAAATACGGCGAGAAAACGGCGATTCTGCTGTCCGGACTGGCGTTTGGTCTGTTCCATATGAACCTGTTCCAGTTCTTCTACGCGTTCCTACTGGGGCTCATGTTCGGCTACGTCTACACGCGCACCAGCAAGCTGCGCTATTCGACGGCGATGCACATGATCATCAACTTCAACGGCGGCGTGCTCGCGCCATGGGTGTTGACACGCGTCGATCTGGACCAGCTGGAGAAGGTGTCCGAGGCCGCGGAAAACGGCAATGCGGCGGCGATGGAACAGTGGGCATCGCAGAATGTCGAAGGATTGGCGATCATGCTTGTCTATTTCGTGTTGTACGGCGCTGTGATCCTTGCTGGATTTGTGCTACTTATCCGCAATTTCAAAAAATTTGAATTCTATACCGCGCCGGAGGAGCTGCCTCGCGGCACCCGTGCCAAAACCGTGTGCGGCAACGTTGGCATGATTATGTTCATCATGGTCACTTGCATGCTGACGGCCGTCAATCTGCTTATGTAGACGACTGCTTGCCGGACAACGACGGCGACGCAGGCGACGTGAACGATGCGGACATCTGCATGGAGATGATGAAGGCCGGTCAAGGATACGTTCCTCTGACCGGCCTTCAATCGTTTAATGCCGTTTTCTATGCTGTCTTATTCCGCGCTGCTGCTAACCGCGCGATGTTCAAGATAGTCGGCATGCGCGATCGCCTGCGCCACCGCATCTGCCATGGTGGATAGAATCAGGTCGTTTTTCGCGAACGCGTAAATCGTGCCATCAATGCCGTACGGGGTAAATCCGTTGAGCTTCACCACCGGCTTGTACAGCGGATTGGCAAGGCTTTCTGTGGCCTGTTGCACGGTTTCGATGATGTCGGCCTTCATATGTTCCACGTCGACGCCGGCTTTGGCGGTGAACGGTACTGACACCAAGCATTCGTTCGATGGATCGAGCTTTTCCAGTGATGCAGTGTTGAGGATGGAGTTCGGGATGACCATTTCGTTGCCGTTACGTTCGCGGACGATGGTCTGACGCCAGTTGATGTCTTTGACGGTGCCGGTGATACCTGCGACTTTGACGTAGTCGCCCGGTTGAATGACGCGGCCGAGCATAAGGCCGAAGCCTCCGATCACATTGGCGATTGTGTCTTTCAGACCAAGCGACACCGCAAGACCTCCGATGCCGAGTGCGGTGAACAGGGTGGTCGGGTTGACTCCAAACACCGGTTGCAGCAGCGTGCCGATGGCGAATGCCCATACCACCACACGCAGGATGTTGACGAAGATGGAGGCATTCGGCACCTGCGATTTGTCAAGGATGCGGCGCACTACTTTGGTGAGTGCTTTGTCGATGAGCGCTGCGACGACAAGCACTACGGTGAGCAGAATGAGCTTGCCGTAGTTTCGGGCAAGCCATTGTGTGAAAAATTCAACTGGATCCATGGCTGCCTAGTCTACACATGGGATATTGCCCGAAACTTGTGATTGTCTGATTGCCGCGTCCGTGGATTGTGCCGCATAATGGAATCCGAAATCGCTATGGTTGATCAAAGGGTTGCGCGATGGGCAATGTGTTGGATTATGTGCGCCGTGAATTCCGTGGGTTCGCCGAGTTGCCGTTCGGCGACGTCGATTCTCTGGTGCTGTCCGAATTGTCCTACATGCGATTGACGGATCTGGTGCCCACGTTCGGTGAGGCGAAGTCGGTGGCGACGGTGTCGATTCGTGAATTGCTGCGCGCCGAAAGCTATGACGAGATGTTCGTTTCGAATTCCTCCGATATGAACGATTACCGGCTCGCGTTGCTGCACGCCGTCTGCGAATCGCCGCGATTCCGCGCGTTACGTGTTGGCGAATACGCGGAACGATTGAGCGAGCGCGACCAGCAGCAGTTCGCCGCGATGACGTTCGACGTGGGCTGCGGTTCACCCGACTTGCTGTATATCGCCTTCCGAGGCACCGACGGCACGCTTGTCGGATGGAAGGAGGATTTCAATATGGCAGTGCGCTGTCCGGTACCGTCACAGGAATCCGCGTATCGGTATGTGGATTCGATTCTGGACAGGTCGGAAGGTTTCCTGTCATCGGAAGGATCGCCTGCGATTATGCTTGGCGGCCATTCGAAAGGTGGCAACATGGCCGTATATGCGGCCATGCAGGTGGCTCATGACGATATTGAGGCCGCCGGCGAACGTGCGCGGCGGCTTGGGCTGCTGCCAGCCTTGGGTGGGCCGGTGCCGGGACGCAACGTGCGGATCGCCCGTATCTTCTCCCATGATGGGCCGGGCCTGCCGGAATCGATGGTGCGCGGTCAGGCGTATCGGACAGTGGAATCGCGGATCCGCAAAACCGTGCCCGAATCGTCTGTCGTGGGCATGCTGCTGCAATCGAATGCGAAAGTAATCGTTGTCAAGGCGGACGCCGTCGGCATTATGCAACATATGGGCAATAGCTGGCAAGTGGCGGAAAACGGCGATTTCGAGCGTGAGAACGAGTTGACGGTGACTGCGCAGCTCATCAAGAGGACGCTCGACGATTGGCTCGACACTGTGGGGCAGAAGCAGCGTGAGCGGGCTATTGACCAGATCTACGAGATCTTCGCGGCTGCGGGCTATGGCAATATCGCTGATTTGATGGCGAATTGGACGGATTCGCTGCCAAAGATCGTGGCGGCCGCGCGCGGTACTGACCGGGAGACTCGGGAGCTTATCAAAGCCGTAGTCAAGGCGATTCCGGCGAGTGCGGCGAGGGTGGTGCGTGAAGGCTGACCAGCCCGAAGGCCTTCTGAAGCGTCGCGATTCGCAAATGTTCGTAGAAAATGTGAAATCGTGGCACGTGGAAAGGGCGGATGGACGCGTTTCGGAGTCGTTGGTTTGAGGATTATCCCGTTTGCTGACGTAGGATAGCGGAAAATGGGCGCATAATGGAATGCGGGAATGGCGCCGGCTGTGAAAGAGGTGTGCGATGGGTAGCATCATCGACTATGCACGCACGGAAACGCGCGGTTTCAGCATTCACCCCTTCCGTGAGGCCGATGCGCTCGTGCTCGCGCAGCTTTCGTATGATGATGTGCCTGACTGCATGCCGCGATTGGAGGGGGTTGAATCGCAATATGGCACGTTGCGTAATCGTGTGAAACACTTTGACTTCCGCCATCCGTTCCGTTCCATTCGTATGTTGCGACAGCCTCCGTTCGATGGTATTTCGATCGCGCGCGCCGACGACGAGCTTCACCACGACCGTGCGGTGCCCGACCATGACGTCGAGAACGTGGGATTGGTTGATCCGCAGGTGACGCACGATTTCTATCATGCCATCGCCGCGAATCCGCGATTCTCCGATATTGAGATGGGCGCTTTCCTTGAACAGTTCGACGATGGCGAGCAGACGCAGTTCGCCGCGGTGACCTACCGTCTGCCGTCCGGCACGTTGGTTGTGGCGTTCCGTGGTACGGACGATTCGCTGGTCGGCTGGAAGGAAGACTTCAACATGGCCTTCCAATACCCGGTGCCGGCGCAAGTAACTGCGGCCGACTATCTGGCTCGGGTCGCCGCGCTGTGGCAGAACGTGCCGATTGTGCTCACTGGCCATTCCAAAGGCGGTAATCTGGCCGTTTATGCGGCGATGAACGCCGAAGACGATGTGAAGGACCGTATCGAACGCATCTATTCGTTGGATGGGCCAGGCTTCCCTGAGGCGGTGGTGAATAGCTTCGAATATGCGAGCGTGAGCGATCGAATCGTCAAAATCGTGCCGGACTCATCGGTAGTGGGCATGGTGCTGGAAACTCCCGAACGCTGCATCGTGGTGAAATCCGACGTGGAAGGCATCATGCAGCATTTCGTGTTCTCCTGGCAGATGCACGGCGGTGAATTCGACAAAGTCGAGGATGTGGCCAGCAGTTCGGTGACCTTCAACAAAGCGCTGAACAAGTGGCTTGCCAACCTGTCCAAGGAGCAGCGCGAGCGTGCGGTGGACGCGTTGTTTGCCGTGCTCGAAGCGTCCGGTGCGGGCAGTATTTCCGCCATGATGGCGGCCGGGCCGAAAGTCATTCCCGAAATGCTTGGCGCGTACGTTGGGTTGAGCGGTGAGGATCGACGCAATCTCAACCAGGCGCTGGCGATTATGTTGCAGGCCGCTCTTGCCCGCAATCCGAAAGTGCGGCGCAAGTAGACGTAGCGCGGAGGTCGTGACGCAGTGGTGTGCGGTGAAGCGTTGCGGTGGGTGGCAATCGCTATTAATGCGACATGCTGTGCAGTTTGTTCTAGACAACTTGTATAGTAATTCGCGTTGCGCTTTTAAATCGACGGTACAAAATAGGGGGAGCCATGCCACGTCCACGCCGGGATTCGGAGATTCTGCCAGCCAAAGAACGGCTCGAAAACGCATTCTGGGAACTGCTTTCCGAACGTGAGTATCGTAAAATCACCGTCACCGACATCGTGCGCACGGCGGACGTAAATCGCAATTCCTTCTACTACCATTTCACGGGACTGCCGGAACTTGCCGATTCCGCCATTCTGCACGCCGTGGAAAACACACCGCTTCCCAGCGTGCCCAACGCGAATTTCAATCCCGACAACGAATGGCGCAAGCATGTCACCGCGCTGCTACGCGAGCCCGAACAGCGTCGGCGTCTTGACCGGCTCGCGCTGCTCGCCGGACCGCACAGCTCGCCGGAACTCGTCGAATCCCTGCAGGACTTCGGCAGGCTCACGTTGATCTCCGTGCTGGGGCTTGACGCCGACCACCTCGACCTTAAAACCGATCTCATGCTCGACTTCACCGTAGGGGGCATGCTGGCGGTATTGCGCCGTTGGCCGAAACTCCACGAGCAGCTGCCGATGGACGCCGTGTTCAACGAGGACTTGGCGGTGTTGGCCACGGGCATGTTCATGTCCATGTCCAAAACCGACATGCTGGGCTATTGGAAGCGCATCTTCAGCAGTGGTTTCGTGCCCGGGCAGGCGTCTCACGACGACCAAGCCCCGCAATCCGCCGCACAGTGAGCCATACGCCACACTGCGTGACTTTTCGGTGGTAGAAACGTCTGTAGCGGCGCTCTTTCAGGGTGCGTCAGACGTATGCAACAGCACGACAGGGAGGTTGTTCCATGATCAACGAAGCCTACAAGGCCATGCTCGGCGGAAAATCCGTAATCCGCGAGCTGAGCGAATACGCGACCGCGCGTGGCGCCGAAATCGGCTACGAGAACGTGTTCGACTATTCGCTGGGTAACCCGAGCGTGCCGTGCCCGCAGGACTATACCGACGCCGTGATCGACATGTATAAAACGGCCGAACCGGTGGCGTTGCACGGCTATTCTCCGTCCTTGGGCATTCCGTCGGTGCGCAAGGCGATCGCCGAAAGCCTCAACCGCCGCTTCGACATGGACTACACCGCCGACTACATCTTCCCGACCACGGGCGCGGCCGGCGCATTGGCGCATGCGCTGCGCGTGGTGACTAAGCCGGGCGACGAAGTGATCACCTTCGCCCCGTACTTCCCGGAATATCAGCCGTACGTGAACGGCACCGGCGCGCACCTGACCGTCGTTCCGGCCGACACCGAGAACTTCCAGATCAACTTCGACGCGTTTGAGAAGGCGCTCAACCCCGGAACCGCGGCCGTGCTCATCAACACCCCGAACAATCCGTCCGGCGCGGTCTATTCCGCTGAAACGCTGACCCGCCTGGCCGAGGTGCTCAACGCCAAGCAGACTGAATACGGCCACGACATCTTCCTGATCGCCGACGAGCCGTACCGCGAGATCGTGTTCGACGGCGGCGATCAGCCGTATCCGAGCAAGTTCTACGACAACACGCTTTCGTGCTACTCGTACTCCAAGTCGCTGTCACTGCCGGGCGAGCGCATCGGCTATGTGGCGGTGAATCCGCGTGCCACCGACGCCAAGCTCATCGTGCCGATGTGCGGCCAGATCAGCCGTGGCACCGGCCACAACTGCCCGTCCTCCACCGCGCAGCTGGCCGTGGCCAAGGTGGTGGACGAGACGAGCGACCTGTCCGTCTACGAAACCAACATGAACCTGCTGTATGACGCGCTGACCCGTCTGGGCTTCGACGTGGTGCGCCCCGGCGGCACGTTCTACATCTTCCCGAAGGCGCTTGAGGAGGATGCGAACGCGTTCTGCATGAAGGCCAAGGATTACGACCTGATTCTCGTGCCGTCCGACAGCTTCGGCGTGCCCGGCTACTTCCGCATGGCCTACTGCATCGACACGGAGAAGGTGGAGCGTTCCATCGCGGCGCTTGAGAAATTCGTGCACGAGGTGTACGGCCGCTGAGCCGCTCGCGTATTTCGCCTATATTCCGCTTATAGATGGCGGATTCGCTCTCGTGCCTGATGCCATCTCGCTTATGGATGGCGGATGATGCGGGGAAAAGCCGGTTGGAGGGTATGGATATTGCCCCCTAACCGGCTTTTTGCTGTAGGACCCCGCCATCTATAAGCGAGATACCGTGGGGCGATTTGGAAAATCCGCCATCTATAAGCGAGATAGTGCAGGATTGTGGGGCGGCAAGCCGACTGTCTGACGGGACCGTGTGCGTTGATACAGGTTCGCCCGGAGCTGGTGGGGTCCAGCTCCGGGCGAAGTCTGTTATGGGGAAGGAAGGAATCTGAATCGGTTAATGCGTGAATCCGTCAGTGGGTGGCGATCTCGTCGATCTTGGTGACGTGGCCGCCGAACTGGGCGCGCATGGTGGACACGACGCGCAGGATGTCGTCGGCGCCGCCGCGCGAGGTCTGACGTGCGTACAGTGCGGCCGCGGTGGCCGGGGTCGGCACGCCGAGTTCGAGAGCCGCCTCGATCATCCACTTCGCCTCGCCGGACTCGTTGGCGACCGGCGGCATGGACTTGAGCGTCGGGTCGGACTTGAAGGCGATGGCCAGCAGGTCGAGCAGCCAGGACTGCACCACGGAACCGTCCCTCCAGGAGCTCATCACGGCCGCCGGATCCTCAACGAGATCGGACTTCACCATGGTGGCGAAGCCTTCGCCGAAGGCCTGCATCATGCCGTATTCGATGCCGTTGTGCACCATCTTGGCGAAGTGGCCGCCGCCCACCGGGCCGGCCAGCACCAAGCCGGAATCGCCTTCCGGCTTAAGTGCCTCGAAAATCGGGCGCGCGCTCTCGAAGTCCCCCTGGCTGCCGCCAACCATAAGCGCGTAGCCGCGGTCGATGCCCCACACGCCGCCGGAGACGCCGCAATCCATGAAATGGATGCCCTTCGGCTCCAGTTCGGCCGCGTGGCGTGCGTCGTCGGTGTAACGGGAGTTGCCGCCGTCGATGATCATATCGCCCGGCTGAAGAAGCTCGGCAAGCTCGTTGATGGTGCTGTCGGTCGCTTCACCGGCCGGCACCATGACCCACACCAGACGCGGGGCCTTCAGCGCGGCCACCAGTTCCTTCAGGCTTGCCACGGTGCGGTCCGACTCGGGGGAGCGGTCGTAGCCGACCACCTCATGCCCTGCCGCCGCGATGCGCTTCGCCATGTTGCCGCCCATACGTCCCAGGCCGATCATTCCCAACTGCATGATGTGCTTCTTTCTCTAAAAATGGTTGAAAAGTTTTTGCGATTTTGAATAAGGATTGATGCCGACCGTTGGCTTCCCGCGCCTTCCGCAACGCAGAAAAGAAGGTTGCGGCAAGCTTTGCGGGCGGCAAGTTTTGGTTATGTTTTGGGTTATGTGAGTGTGGTTGCGATTGCTGCGTTCAGTGCGTCAAAGCACCAGCGAGAGCAGCATCACGCAGCCCAGACCGACCACCGACAGAATGGTTTCCATCAGCGACCAGGTCTTCAGCGTCTGGCCCACGCTCATGCCGAAGTATTCCTTGACCAGCCAGAAGCCGGCGTCGTTGAGGTGGGAGAAGAACACGGAGCCTGCGCCGATGGCCAGCACCAGCAGTGCCAGATGGGTCGGGCTCATGCCGGCGGCGAGCGGCACCATGATGCCGGAGGCGGTGACGGTCGCCACGGTTGCCGAACCGGTGGCGAGACGGATGAGCACGGCCACCAGCCAGCCTGCGATCAGCGGGTTCATGGCGGATTCGGTGATGGAGTTGGCGATCACGTCGCCGATGCCGGAGTCGACCAGCGTCTGCTTGAAGCCGCCGCCTGCGGCGACGATCAGGATGATGCCGGCCACGGAGCCGAAGGACTGTCCGACCATGCCGTTGACGGCGTCACGGGAGAACTTCTGCATGTAGCCAAGGGCGACCATGGCGAAGACGGTGGTGATGAGCAGTGCCACGAGCGGGGTGCCGAGGAACGCGATCACACGGCCCCAGGCGGTGGTGTTCTGACCGGTCAGATCCACGATGGACGCGGCGAGCATCAGCACGACCGGCAGCAGGATCACGGACAGGGCGGTGCCGAAGGACGGGCGGTTTTCCGCGGACTTCGGAGCTTCGGCCTCAGCCTCGTTCTCCGGAGCTGCGATCGGAACCCACTTGGCGGCGAGCCTGCCGAACAGCGGGCCGGAGATGATGACGGTCGGGATGGCCACGATCAGGCCGAGGGCCAGGGTGATGCCGAGGTTCGCGTTCAGCGCGCCGATGGCGGTCAGCGGACCGGGGTGCGGCGGCACGAAGGCGTGCAGCGTGGACAGGCCGGCGAGGGCCGGGATGCCGAGCAGCACCACAGGGGACTTGGAACGACGGGCGGCGAACAGCACCACCGGGATGAGGATGACCACGCCGACCTCGAAGAACATCGGGATGCCCACGATGAACGCGATCAGTGCCATGGCCCACGGCAGACGCTGCAACGGTGTCTTGGCCATGATGGTGTCGACGATGGTGTCCGCACCGCCCGACTTGAACAGGATGGTGCCGATGATCGAGCCGAACGCGATAAGCAGGCCCACGTTGGAAATCGTGCCGCCGACGCCGGAAGTGAAGCTATCGAACGCCTTGTCGAACGGCACGCCCGCGCACACGGCCATGACGAATGAGCCGGCGAGCAGGGACAGGAACGGATGCACCTTGCATGCCGCGATGAGAAGAACGATGACGGCGATGCCGATGATCGCCGCTGCGATGAGATTCATGAATCCTCCTTGACTCGTTGAATTTCTCTTTCGATTTTTAGTTATGTGCGATTATTTTGCGCTGTGTTGCGGCTTGCGCCGTTCACTCGGCTTGCTGCGATTGCGTGGCCACCTTCGCCGCGTACTCGTTCACTGCGGCGACGGCACGTTCGACCATTTCCTCGACGCTGCCTTCGATGGAGACTTCCACGCCGTTCTCGTCTGGCTGGAGCGGCTCAAGAATGGCGAACTGGCTCGGCAGCAGTGCCGGCGGCATGAAGTGGCCCTTGCGCTCGTTGAGACGCTGCTGGATGAGTTCCTGCGAGCCGGTCAGATGCACGAAGAAGGTGGGAACGTTCTGGGCGAGCACCTCACGGTAGCTGCGCTTCAGGGCGGAGCTGGAGACCACGGTGTTCTCGTCCAGCGCCTCGCGAGCCACCATCCAGGTGTTGATGACCTTGAGCCACGGCCAACGGTCCTCGTCTGTCAGCGGAATGCCTGCGCTCATCTTGTCGATGTTGGCCTGCGGATGGAAGTCGTCGCCCTCCGCGTACACGTATCCGAGACGTTCGTGAATGGCTTCTGCCACGGTGGATTTGCCGCATCCTGCAACACCCATCACCACTACGTGAATGCTCATGTTGTCCTCCTTGAACTCTGCTGTATTGCCAGTGCCACTTCGCATCGGCGATGACATCAATATAGCTATGAAAGGTAGTACTAGTCAAGTTAAAAGTACTACGAATAAAAATAATCATGCGACTTGCTATGCTGTAGGTAGTACAAATCGGCGGCAAATCGCGCGAATCGTGCGGGGGTAATTATTCGGACGTCACGCGAACGGCAATCGTATACGGCGTGTCGCAAAAACCTGAAAAAAGATTTGCACGCACAACGAGAGGAATTGTGGATGGCAGGAAACGAAAACGGCGGCGAACTGCTGCAGGATGCAGTGTGCCGCACGCTGGCCATCGAAATGCTGGACGGCAAATGGCCGGCCGGTGAAAGCTTGACGTTGGAAGACGTGCAGAACCGTTTCGGCATCTCCCGTACCGTGGCGCGCGAAGTCGCCAAAACGTTGGAATCCATGGGTGCGGTGACGGTGCGCCGACGCGTCGGATTGGTGGCGCGGCCGTTCTCCGACTGGCAGGCGCTCAACCATCAGGTCATCGAATGGCGACTCCACTCCACGCAGCGCGAGCGGCAACTGTCGTCATTGACCGAATTGCGATTGGCGGTCGAACCGGCTGCGGCGGCCTCGGCGGCACGCCTCGCCTCCATCGACGTCAAGGCGAAATTCCCCGTCTACGCGGCGCAGATGCGCCAAATCGCCGAATCAAACGAAGAGGGGGCTGCCGGCCTGACCAAATTCCACGATCTGGACGTGGAATTCCATACTTTGATACTGCGCGAAAGCGGCAACGAACTGTTCGCCGCGCTTGCCGACACCATCGCCACCGTGCTGCGCGGCCGTGTGGAACTCGGCAAATACCCGATGAAGCCGAAGCCGGCCGCGCTCGACGCGCACGATGCGGTCGCCGACGCGATAGCGAAGGGCGATCCGGAACGTGCGCGCAAGGCCATGTTCGACATCGTCGACGAAGTGGCCCGCGCGCTCAACTTCTTCTAAAACCAGTCGCTACCGGCGTCGAACCGCCGGATTCGCGGTCAAATCACAGGTTCGCGTCGACCGTCTGACGCAGGTCGTCAACGATTTCGCCCAAAGTCTCGCTGAACACCGCCTGATCGGCGTACATCGAATCGAACAGCGTATCGATGTTTTTGCGGAAATCCTTCGGCAGAATGGCGCAGTCGCGTTCGGCGAGCTTGTCGAGACGCTTCTCGCCGGGATGCGTGCGGCGGTTCAGCGCGAACAGCACATCGAAATACGATTCCATGAACGCGGCCATGCGATGGTTGACCGCGATTTTGTCGCCTCGGCTCGCGGCCTTGCGGATCTGTGCGTCGTACGACGGCAGGTTGCCGGTAAGCAGACGCATATTGCGATTGATGATGTTGCGGCGCAGTTCCTCGGGGAACGGCACGTCGAACCGCTGTCGGGTCGCGGCGTACTGGCCGTCGCGGTCGAACAGCACCTTGCTGGTGAGCATGTTGTGCCACATGCACGTCGTATAGCCGTTGCTGGCCTGGAACCGTTCCACCACGTCGGCGACATTGGCTGCGAACTGGTCCAGATCGCGGTACAGCACGTCGATATTGGTGCCGTCGTTCAGCGTGCAGTCGTCTTCGGTCTCCCAAAAATCGTTGTCGATTTCCATATGGCTGCAATAGTTGCGCAGCAGCCTGCGGCGGCGTTCGGCAGACACGGGTGCGGTGACGTACACGTAGACGTCGTAATCGGATTTTCCATCGTTATCGCCGGTGGCGCGTGACCCACCCAACGTGATGGCCTCGACTTCCGGCCATGCGGACACTGCTTCGACTAGTTCATTTGCCAATGACATCGTTTACCTCTCTCTGCGTCATTGCTGGAGCGGCGCTACGTTGCGCCACGGTGTGCAAACGATACCAGTATAACATACCAGATGGTAACTGTCGAAGTTGTGCCGGCCTACGCGGTTTCCCGCAGGCCGGCACGGCGCATTCCGCCGAACGACGATTGTCAGGCGGAATGCTATCGAGCGATCGCTGTCGAGCGGAACGCTGTCGGACGGCAGCTGTCAGTCGACGGTTGCGGCTGCCGTCGAACCCTTGGTCGGATCCTTCTGCAGAAGCAGGAAGACGAGCGCGACGGCCAGCAGAATGGCTATCGACAGCACGCCGATCGACGCGTTGCCAGTCAGCGACGTCGTGGTAGCGACGAGGAACGTGCCGATAATCGACGCCGTCTTGCCGAAAATATCGTAGAAGCCGTAGTACTCGTTGGCATGGTCCTTCGGAATGATCTTGCCGTAATACGAGCGGGACAGCGCCTGGATGCCACCTTGGAACATGCCGACCAGAATCGCCAGAATCCAGAATTCAAGTGCGGCGCGCAGGAAGAACGCGGCGAAGAAGACGATGCACATGTACGCCACCACGGCCGCGGTGATCATGGTTTTCGAGCCGAACCGGCCTGCCAGCTTGCCGTAGATGATGGAGCAGGGGAACGCCACGAACTGCGTGACGAGCAGCGCCATGACCAGCTGCGTGGAGTCGATGCCCAGCTGCGTGCCATACGACGTGCTCATGGAAATGACGGTGTTGACGGCGTCGATGTAGAAGAAGAACGCGATCATGAACATCCACAGCGGCTTGTTCTTGCGGATGGCGCGGAACGTGGAGCCGAGCTCGGCGAACGTGCCGCGAATGGCCTCGCCTGCCTGCCCCGCGGTGGCGCGGTAATGCACCTGCTTATAGCTGGTGAGCAGCGGAATGGTGAACGCCACCCACCACAGCGCGGTGATGACGAACGAGGCGCGCGTGCAGGCTGTGGTCGACCAGCCGAACAGCGCGGGGCCTCCGAAAATCAGCGCGATGCAGACGATGAACGGCACGGTCGAACCGATATAGCCCCATGCGTAGCCGTGTGAGGAAATGCGGTCCATCCGTTCGTTCGAAGTCGTGTCCACCAGCATGGAGTCGTAGAACGTAAGCGAACCATTAAGGCCGATGGTGGCCAGCACGTACACGATGATGAACGCGAGCCAACCAAGCGGCATCGCCATCGCGCAGCACATGACCACGCCCGTCAGGAAGAAGCCGGTGAAGAAGCGGATCTTCATGCCCTGCACGTCGGCGATGGAGCCGAGCAGCGGCATAAGCACGGCGATGACGAGCGATGCGATGGTCTGCGCGTAGCCCCACGTCGACACGATGTTCGTCTCGCCGGCCGCCTTGAGCAGCGAATTCGCGTAGATCGGCACGACGGCGGTGGACAGCAGCACGAACGCGGAATTGCCGACGTCGTAGACGATCCACTTCTTCTCGCGTGGCGTCATCATATGCTTGGATTGCTGGCTGGATTTTTGGTTGGATTGCTGCGGCTGCTGGGCCTGCGCGTTCTGCTGGGACGGCTGGGTCTGCGGCTCGGCTGTGTCGGTCAATGTTGACTCTTTTCGGCTAAATGTCAATCTTATGGCTCATCTTATTCCATTACTTCATCGTACGGGCGTGGCGGGTGGTAACAGACCATTCGACATGAACAGCGCATGAACAAGCATGTTCTGCCCGCACGGGCCGCATACGCGTGCTGTCGAGACATGGCAAAAACGGCGGAATATGGGGAATGTAAGCCGATTTTCGTCCACAAGTTTGCGATTGGCCGGGGCTGGTTGTATAGTTGAGAAGTTGTGTGTTCTGCCATGCACTTCGTTGTGTGGTGTCGAACGCGCAGACTTGCAAGTCAATAGTAATTATAGGGAGTCCATTATGGCAGCTCGTTGCGCAGTGTGCGGCAAGGGACCGCAGACCGGTTTCACCGTTTCGCACTCACATATTCGCAATAAGCGCACCTTCCGCCCGAACCTGCAGCCGGTTCGCACCACCATCGACGGCGAGAACGTTCGCGTTCGCGTTTGCGTGAAGTGCATCAAGGCTGGCAAGGTCCAGCGCGTTGAAGCGTGAATCGCGAAATAACAGCTTGAAACCCCGGTAAGCCGAATGGCCGCCGGGGTTTTGCTTTATCTGGCCGTCCACAAGCCGTGTTGCGGCGAATGGCGCCGCCACGAATAATGGGGAATTCAGCCCGCCGCACAATCATCCGGTCGTGCCACAATGGAGTGTTATGAGCACCACATGGCAAACCCCGATTTCCTCGTTCGAAACGAACCGCCGCAGAGTCGGCGCGCTGAAATCGCTGGGCGTGGTGTCCGTGGGCGACGCGCTGACCTACTATCCGTTCCGCGTCACCGACCCGGTTCTGGCACGCGCCCTGCGCGAAGCGAAAATAGGGGAGAACATGGCCTTCGCCGCGCACGTGCGTGGCGTGCGCGTCTTTCCGATGGCCCGTCGCGGATTCCGGCTGATCGCCGACGTTGATGACGGCGATTTCGCACGCAGCCGGCACATGGACGCTTCCATGGCGTCTCTCGTGTTCTTCTCCTATCGCAAGTCGTACGTCGATTGGATCCAGCGCAAACTGCACGAAGGCGCGTTGCTGGTGGTCGCGGGCGAGCCAAGCGTATACAACGACCGTCTGCAATTCACCCATCCCGACATACTGACGGTCGATCCAGCCGGCGAGCAATTGCGCAGCCGCTCACCTGAGGAAACCGCCGAATGGGATGACGGCTTCGGCACGGAACAACCGGCGGCAGCCCCGCAATCGCCGACCATGCCGAATCTCAAATACGATGCGGCTTCCGTACCGGAGGCGATGCGCCACGTATGCCGCCCACGTCCCGTCTACCACGCGAACTCGCGCATCTCCAGCGAACACATCCACGAGTCGATCGAAAAATGCATGGACCGGCTGTGCGGTGACGAATACGCTGCGGCACAGGCAGCCCGTGCATTGCATGGCGCCGATGCCAGCGACGCGCAACATGGGGAATTCGACGCGCCGCAAGCCGACCGGCAGGCACGGACGGAAGCGCTTGCCGCCGCCATTCCCGACATCATGCCGGAAGCGTTTCGTATGGAACATGGGCTGATGCACCGAGCCGAAGCGTTCATGGCGATTCACGATCCGCAAAACCGCGACGGTTTCAACAAGGCGTTGCGTACACTGCGCTACGAGGAAGCGCTCATCTGCCAAACCGCGCTGGTGCAGTCTCGTGATTCGTCGCGTAAGGCCACGGCCACAGCCTGCGCCGACACGCGGCTGAAAGACGATTTCGTCGAGTCGCTGCCGTTCTCGCTGACGGACGGGCAACAGCAGGTGATCGCCGATATTTCCGACGATATGGCACGTGATTACCCCATGCAACGCCTGCTGCAGGGCGAGGTCGGCTCCGGCAAAACCGTGGTCGCGGTGGCGGCTATGATGCAGGCCGTCGGCTCCGGCAAACAAGCGGTGCTCGTCGCGCCGACGCAAGTGTTGGCGGAACAACATTACAGCAGCATCCGCGGCATGGTGGATCGGATGTGTGGTACCGGCGAAGAGGCTGACGAAAACGCGAAATCAGGGGAATCGCAGACAAAATCAACGCACCATGCGGTTGTGGATGAAAGTGGACAAGTCACGTCGGGAAACGCGCCGGAACCGCAAAACGGTGGACAATCGGATGGCGGCCAGGTGGAGAAACTGCTGGACGGCCAATCGAACAGCCTGCCGGACATTCCCGTGCTGCTGCTCACCGGCGGCATGAAACTCGCCGCCCGCCGACGCGTCCTCGCGCAAGCGGCCTCCGGCAAACCATGCATCGTGGTGGCCACGCACGCCGCGTTCTCCAAAACCTTCCAAGCGCCCAACCTCGCGCTGGCGGTCATCGACGAACAGCACCGTTTCGGCGTGGAACAGCGCGAATCGTTGAACGCCAAAGGCTCCACGGCACCGCACTTGCTGGTCATGACGGCCACGCCGATTCCGCGCACCGCTGCCATGACCTGGTTCGGCGACCTCGACATCTCCTGGCTCACCGAACTGCCCGGCGGCCGCAAGCCGATCCGCACATTCGTCGTGCCCGAAGCGAACGGCCCGCTGATGGCGGAAATGTTCGGTCTGATTCGCAAGCGTATCGACGCGGGGGAACGTGCCTACGTGGTCTGCCCGCGTATCGACGCCGACGCGAAGGATGCCGACGATGCGGGCGGTTCAGGCGATGCGGAAGTCGGTTCCGCATTCGACGCCACATACGATTTGGGCGAGGATGACGAACAGCGCGAACAGCGGCCGCCGTTGCATTCCGTCGCGGAAATCGCGGAACGCTTGCGATCGCTGCCGCAATTCGCCGGCATCCGCATCGCCACGCTGACCGGCCGCGACGATGACGAGACGAAATCGCAGATTATGGCCGATTTCGAAGCGGGCGTGACGCCGATTCTGGTGGCCACCACCGTCATCGAAGTGGGCGTGGACGTGGCGCAGGCCAGCTGCATGGTGATTTTCGACGCCGACCGGTACGGCCTGTCCCAGTTGCACCAGCTACGCGGACGCGTGGGCCGTGGAGGCACCGAATCGGGCGCGTTCCTTATTTCACGTGCGCCGGAAGGCAGCGATGCGGCCAAACGCCTTGACGTGATTGCCGGCACGTTGGACGGCGCCGAAATCGCACAGGCCGACCTTGAATTCCGCGGCGCGGGCGACGTGCTGGGCGACGCGCAATCCGGCGGCAAATCCGGACTGAAACTGCTGCGCGTGGTCAAAGACGTGAAGATCATCGAGGAAGCTAGAGCGGAAGCCGCGAAACTGGTGGCCGAAGACCCCACGTTGCGAGGGTACGTGCAGCTTGCCGGCGCGGTGCTCGACTTCACGCGCGGCAACGAGACGTTCCTGACCAGCAACTAGGCTCGATAGCTATGCGCGTGATTTCAGGACGATTCAAAGGCATGGCGTTGGCCACGCCGAAGCCGGGCACCAGGCCCACCACCGACCGCACCAAGGAGGCGATCTTCTCGCACCTCGATTCGTGGGGAGTGCTGGACGACGCGCGCGTGCTCGACCTGTTCGCCGGAACCGGCGCGTTGGGCGTCGAGGCGTTGAGCCGTGGCGCGCGCGAACTGGTTGCGGTGGAATCGGCCGCTCCGGCCGCGGCGCTGATCGCACAGACGTTGACGGCGTTGAAGCGCAACCGTGCATGGGAACCGGGCATGAGCGCCCGAGTGATCAAGGCTCGCGCGGAGAAATACGCGGCCTCCGCCTCCGCTGTGGCGCCGTTCGACGTGATCTTCATCGATCCGCCGTACGCGTTCGAAACCGAGGCGTGCAACCAGCTGCTGGCCGATCTGGCGGCCCGCGAGCTGACCGGCGATGACACGGTGATCATGCTGGAACGTTCCACGCGTTCCGCCGAGCCGACCGCCCCGGAAGGCTGGGCCATCTCCAATCGCCGCGATTACGGCGAAACCGCCGTCTACTACATCGAGCCCGCTCATACCTGATAAGGCTAAAGAGTCTCGGAATATGCCAAGACGGGCGCTAACGGCCCCGCGTCTTGCGGTCAGCGCCGACGCGGATGCTCGCCGGACACCTCCCATCCCAAGGCCATAAGCGTCTTGCGATCGGCCTTGTCGAGCTTCGTGCAATCGAGCGCCTCGATAAGATCCGGACGCAGCTCGTCGGTTTTGGCCAGCGCCTCGTCGCGGCGGAAACGGTCGACCTTCGCATGGTTGCCGGACAGCAGCACGTCCGGAACCTTGATGCCGCGCCAATCGGCCGGCTTCGTATACTGACGGTGCTCCAGCAGCGCGTTCTCGCCCGTGTAGGATTCCTCCACGATCGACGCGGCATTGCCCATGAATCCCGGCAGCAGACGGGTGATGGCCTCCAGCATGACGGACACGGCTACTTCGCCGCCGTTAAGCACGTAATCGCCGATCGAATATTCGCGTACGTCGACGCCCTGCGCGCGGTAATACCGCGGAATGCGGGCATCGTAGCCCTCGTATCGTCCGCAGCCGAACAGCAGATGGTCGGCGTGGCTCAGCTCCGTCGCGTCCTGCTGTGTGAACAGGGGAGCGGACGGGTTCGGGAAGATCAGCACCGGGCCGGGGACGGTGGTTTTCGGATCGTCGGCTTCGCCCGCCGTGCCATCCGCGGATTCCGCAGGAGCCTGGGTTTCGGAAGACAGAGCTGCGTCATCGTCCTCATTGGCATCGGATGCGATCGTGGTCGGTTCGAGATGCAACAGCTTGTCAAGGCACTCGCCCCACACCTCGGGTTTCATCACCATGCCCGCTCCGCCGCCGACGGGGGTGTCGTCGACGGAATGGTGCACATCGTGCGTCCAGTCGCGCAGATTGTGCGCGGTGACTTCGACGAGGCCTTTCTCCTGCGCCTTGCCGAGCAGACTCAGGTTCAGCACTTCGAAATATTCCGGGAACACGGACACGATATCGATCTTCATAATGTTCCACAATACCGGCATGCCTGCCAAGAGGGTTTTGTGGGCGCCCATATGCGAAAAGGCGCCGGCATGAAGCCAGCGCCTTTGGGAATCAGCGGGGTCAGAGCCCCGGAATGAGCCCGCCCGGCGGATCGAGGGTCAGATATCCGCCCTCGAGGTCGATGTCCGGCACGAGCTCGTCCACGAACGGCACGAGCGCGCTGTTCTCGACCACCACGCCATCGGCGTCCTTGACGGGATTGGCCAAACGGATCTTGAGCAGCCACTGGGCCACTTCAATCACATCCACCACCTTGCCTACCACAGTGCCGGGCGCAAGCCCCAGCGTATTGCCCTCGGCAAGGCGCGCCTCAAGACTGATCAGGTCCTTCGGGTACCACTCGTCTGCTTCAAGCATCTCCTCCGGATCGTCCGCTTCGCCATACAGCACCACGCCATTGGCGGCTTCGGACGCATCACGGTCGTCGATGCCTTCGAATTTGATGATCCAACGGTTCTTGAAGGTACGGGAGCTTTCCACCACGTACTCTTCCTCGCCGTCCTTCGTATACAACACAGCACCGGGAGCGAACCGGTATTCCGGTTCGTCCGTAAAGATCTGCACGGTGACCTCGCCCTTGAGCCCCTGCGCACGCCCGATACGACAGACCCTCAGCAGCTCAAGCTGTTGAGGGTCGTCGGAATGCATATCACGCACCACGCTAGGATCTCACCTGCGCACGTCCATGATGTCGACGCGCACCTTGTGGTCGGACAGTGCCTGCACCACGGTGCGAATCGCATTTGCCGTGCGTCCGCTGCGTCCAATGACGCGACCGATATCCTCAGGGTTCACGCGCACGCGAATGAGTTCACCGCGCGGATTCTCATGGGACTTCACCGAGACATCATCGGGAAAATCGACGATGTTCTTGATCAGATGTTCCACAGCCTGGGCGAGCATGATCACTCGGCTTCCGCAGCCGGCTCTTCAGCCGGAGCTTCCTCGGTGGCGGCGGCTTCGGCCTCAGCCTTGGCCTTGGCGTCAGCTTCGGACTTGGCGGCCTTCAGCTTCTGGGCCTGGGCTTCGACAGCCTCGACGCGAGCGGCGGCATCCGGGCCAGCCTCAACGGTCTTCAGGGTGCCTTCAGCACCGTCAAGACCCTTGAACTTCTGCCAGTCACCGGTGATCTTCAGCAGGTTCAGCACCTGCTCGGTCGGCTGAGCGCCAACGCCGAGCCAGTACTGAGCGCGCTCAGAGTTGATGTTGATGGTCGAAGGCTGGGTGTTCGGGTTGTAAGTACCGATCTCTTCGATGGCGCGGCCATCACGCTTGGTACGGGAATCCATGATCACCACGCGGTAGAACGCGTAGAACTTCTTACCCATGCGCTTCAGACGAATCTTGGTTGCCAAAATGGCTCTCCTTGTAACTAGGGGTGTGTGTTTCGTGTTCTGTGTGGGGCACGGAATCCGAAACCCACGTGTTCCTCACGTCACGCGATTGGTAGAGGGCCTCGCGCGCGCGAATAACTGGCTAATTATAACCGTGGGGTATGGACGCGTCGCGGCTGCGGTCGCGCTTGGCATGGTTCCAAGGTTTTTGGAGTCGTTGGGCATTCGTGAGGTGTTTGGGCGGGTTTGGGCGCTCGATGTGTCGGCATCGGACGAAGCCACTATGCTAGGGCGATTGTTGGCGATGTTTCCGCGTGGCTGCTTACGGCCGCGCCAAGGGGGTTTGCATGGCTATTGCGCTGTGGATCGTGTTGCTGGTATGCGTTGTGTGGATTGCGTTGAGCGAAATGCCGGTCGGCTGGGACGGCCATCTGCCGTTGCCGTATCTGATCGCGTTGGCGCCGCTGCTGTGGATTCCCACGCTGGCGATCGCCGTCGCCGGTATCGCGACGCATGACACCGCGCTTGCCGTCGTCGCGTCCATCGCGTGCATCGCTTCCCTGCTGCGCAAAATCGCGTATTGGAACAACAATCTCACGTCCATCAACACGGCGCAGATGGTGGCCGACAAACTCGCCGAAAAGCGTGGAACATCCCGTGAAACACACGTGTCGACCGCCGCGGAAGCCGCGAAACACGGCCGTTTCCGCGTGATGACGCTCAACTGCCGATTCGGCCGCGCCAACGCGGCCGCGATCGTCAGCGCCGTCAAGGAACGCGACATCGCCGTGCTTGCATTGCAGGAATTGACGGACGATCTGGTCGCGGCTCTGGACGAGGCCGGCCTGTCCGACCTGCTGCCGTACCGCCAGCTGGGCGAGAACAAGGACACGGACAATGGCGGATTCAACGGTGTCTGGATTCGCGTGGAACCGAGCGACACCTCGCCGGTCACCGTGGAGATCCCCGCCGCCGACGTGCCGGGCGTATGCTTTCCGATCGATTCGATGCGCGGCATCACGTTCGTCTCCGCGCATCCGAAGTCGCCGATGCGCGGCTGCCGCGATTGGTCGGCCGGCATCATCGGCCTGGGCGAGCTGGCCACATCGCAGAAGAAGGGCGATATCACCGTGATATTGGGCGACCTCAACTCCGGCACCGACCATCCGAGCTTCCGCGGACTGCTGGCCGCCGGATTCAAGGACGCCGCGCTCGACGAGGCGAAGGGCCGCCGCGCCACATTCCCGTCGTGGATTCCGTGGCCGCGCCTCATCCTCGATCATGTGCTGTTCACCGCGGGACTGGACGCGTCCGATGTGCGCTCCTTCACGGTCAACGGCACCGACCATCTCGCGCTGGCCGCCACGCTGACGCTGAAATGACGCTGGTACAGCGTCGAAACGTCGTACCAATAGTCGTACGAACAAAAGAAGCCGCCGATGCCGGAAGTTGGTCCCGACATCGACGGCTTCTTCTCGTATGCGCCTGTACGTGTGACTCAGTGCATCAGTGCAGCAGACCCGACAGTCCGCCACCGAAGTTCGGCGGCAGCTCGCCGGAATCGCCCATCATATCCTGCAGACCGGCGGGAAGCGCCGGATTCTGCGGCTTCTTGGCGAACGCGGAACCGCTGGAAGAGCCACCGGAATTCTTGCCGGCGAGCTTGTCGCGCAATGCCTTCTCCTCGGCCTCGCGCTTCATCGGGTTGCCGGACTTGCCGCCCTTCTTCTTGTTCTTCTTGCCTTTGCCCTTGCCTTTGCCGCCGCCCATGGCCGGACCGCCGAAGCCGGGGATGCCGGCACCGGCCTTGTTGCTCATGCGCCGCATCATCTTCGCGGCCTGCTCGAAACGCTGCAGCAATCCATTGACCTGCGAGACGGTGACGCCGGAACCGTAGGCGATACGCGCGCGGCGGGAACCATCGATGATGCTCGGATCACGCCGTTCGGCTGGAGTCATCGAACGGATGATGGCCTCCGTGCGGTCGATTTCCTTCTCATCGAACTGCTCAAGTTCCTTGCGGTGGGCCGCCATGCCCGGAATCATGCCGAGCAGGTTCTTCATCGGGCCAAGCTTGCGCACCTGCTGGAGCTGGTCGAGGAAATCGTCAAGACCGAAGGAGCCGTCGGAAATCTTGACGGCAGCCTTGCGGGCCTCCTCCTCGTCGAACTGCTTCTGCGCCTGCTCGATAAGGGTGAGGATGTCGCCCATGTCGAGGATACGGGAGGCCATACGGTCCGGATGGAAGATCTCGAAATCCTTCAGGCCCTCGCCGGTGGAGGCGAACAGGATCGGCTTGCCGGTGACGGAGGCCACGGACAGCGCGGCGCCGCCGCGGGCGTCACCATCCAACTTGGACAGCACAACGCCGGTGAAATCAACACCCTCATCGAAGGCCTTGGCGGTCTGCACGGCATCCTGACCGATCATGGCGTCGATGACGAACAGAATCTCGTTCGGCTGCACGGCGTCGCGGATATCGCGGGCCTGCTTCATCAGCTCCTCGTCGACGCCGAGACGACCGGCGGTATCGATGATCACCGTGTCATACAGCTTCTGCTTGGCAAGCTCGACCGCGTCACGGGCGACCTTCACCGGATCGCCGGTGGTCTGGCCGGGGGAGACGACCGCTTCGCCGCCGTCGGACTGCACGCCCTTCTCCGGTGCATACACCGGAACGCCGGCACGCTCGCCGACCACTTGCAGCTGCGTCACCGCGTTCGGACGCTGCAAATCGGCCGCGACCAACAGTGGGGTGTGGCCGGAATCCTTCAGCCAGTAGCCCAACTTGCCGGCCAACGTGGTCTTGCCGGCGCCCTGAAGACCCGCGAGCATGATGATCGTCGGCGGATTCTTCGCGAAGTTCAACGGGCGGTCCACGCCCGCGCCGAGCACCGCGGTGAGCTCCTCGTTGACGATCTTCACCACTTGCTGGGCCGGATTGAGCGCTTCGGAAACCTCGGTGCCGAGCGCGCGCTCGCGAATGCGGCCGGTGAAGGAACGCACCACGTCGAGCGCCACATCGGCGTCGAGCAGCGCGCGGCGGATTTCGCGGATGGTGCCGTCGATATCAGCCTCGGAAAGCTTGCCCTTGCTCTTCAGATGCTTGAAGGCATTCGAGAGCCTATCTGTCAAAGAACTAAATGCTGCCATAATGTTCCCAAGTCTAGCCGTCGCGCGGGAAATATCGGGGCGTGGCACGCCCCATCCGTTGGCACTGTGCGGTCGATTCGGACGAAAACGACGGAATGGGTGCTGATTTGGACGAAATCCAGTTGGATTTCGTCCAAATCAGCACCCATTCCGTGCAAATGCGAGGGGCTGCTTACTTCAGCGACCAGGTGGAGCCCTGGGGGCCGTCCTCGATGGCGATGCCGGCCGCGTTCAGCGCGTCGCGGATCGCGTCGGCCTTGGCGAAGTCCTTGGCTTTGCGGGCCTCGGCGCGAGCCGTAAGCTGCTCGGAGATCAGCGCGTCGAGCGCATCGTGCTCGGCCGATTCCCCCTCGCCTGCAGCGCCGCCTGCCGCACCGCCATTCACCCATGGTTCCGCCAGCGGGTCCAGGCCCAGCGTATCGAGCATTGCACGCACGCTGAGCAGCACCTCGCGCACCTCGGCCTTGGCCGCGTCGGAATCGGCGCGATCAGCCAGCTTCGACAGCAGCGTGTTGCCGGAACGGATGGCGGTGAAGATCGCGGCGGTAGCGCCGGACACGTTGATGTCGTCGTTCATCGCGGAAACGAAGTCGGTCGGCAGTGCGTCGGCGGAAATGGAAACGACTTCGGCACGGCTGGGCTGTTCGCCGATGGCGATACCCGCACGTTCGATGAAGTTCGAGACGCGCTCGTAGGCGGACTGCGCCTCGGCAAGCGTCTGGTCGGACCATTCCAGCATCGAGCGGTACTGCACACCACCCAGCGCGTAGCGCACCACCCAAGCGGAATTGTTCGCCAGCACAGCCGGCACGGACAGGCCGTTGCCCAGCGACTTCGACATCTTCTCGCCCTTGGCGGTCACCCATGCCGAATGCATCCAACGCGCAGCGGAATCGTAGCCGGCGGCACGGGTCTGGGCCATTTCGTTCTCGTGGTGGGGGAATCGCAGATCGAGCCCGCCGCCGTGGATGTCGAAACCGTCCTTCAGATAACGGTGGCTCATCGCGGAGCATTCGATATGCCAGCCCGGACGGCCGGTGCCGAACGGGGTATTCCAACGCGCGTCGAGCGGATCGGAATCCTTCGGTGCCTTCCACAGCGCGAAATCGCGCGGATCATGCTTGTCGGGGGAAGCGTCGGCCGGATCGACGGGATTGTATTTGTCGTCGCCCGTGTTGTCGACGGACGGGCCCATCGCGTCGGTCACCTTGGAGGCCTCGTCCTCGACGGCGGTCTGCTTCTGGTGCGTCAGCTCGCCGTAATGCGGCCAGGAAGCCACATCGAAGTACACGTTGCCGGTCGGCTCGCCGTTCTCGTCGCGCACCACGTAGGCGTGGCCGTTATCGATGATGCGCTGGATCATGTCGATCATGTCGCTCATATGGCCGGTGGCACGCGGCTCGACGGTGGGCGGCAGTACGCCCAAGTCGGCGTAGGCCTGGCTGAACTCGCGTTCGTAGTAGTATGCGCGAGCCCACCACTGCTGGCCTGCGGCGGCGGCCTTGTCCAGAATCTTGTCATCGATATCGGTCACATTGCGCACGAAGGTGACCTGATAGCCGAGCTTGAGGAACCAGCGGCGCACGATGTCGAACGCCACGGCGGCGCGGATATGGCCGATGTGCGGCGAGGACTGCACCGTCGCGCCGCAGACGTACATGCCCACTTCGCCTGGTTTGATCGGGGTGAACGTGCTTACGGCGTGCGAGGCCGTATCGTACAGCTTCAGTCCTGCGGCGGCCTTGGCCACTTGCGCCGAGACAAGCGTGCTCGGCATGACGGAAGCGTTGAAATCCTGCGGTTCCTGAGTGTTTGCCATGGTCTCTAGAGTAGGCATGAAACCAGACAAGGCGGGCGTGCGCCCCGCGGCCGCGCGGCAAACGTATGCAGTTTACGTAGGTCGTGCCACAATAGGGATTATGACTAAGCCGAAAGTGTTGATTTTGCAACATGTTCCGTGGGAGAAGCCGGGGCGCATCCTCGACAGTCTGGATGACATGGAGCTGCCATACCAGGTGGTGAATGTAGCCAAGACGAAGAAACCGGAACTGCCGAATTTCAACGAGGTCGCCGGCGTGGTGATCATGGGCGGACCGATGGGCGCGCTGGATTTCGACGAATACCCGGGACTGAAGGCCGAAGCTAAGCTGGCGCGCGCCGCCATCGCAGTAAACAAGCCGGTGCTGGGAGTGTGTCTGGGCCATCAGATCATCGCCACGGCACTTGGAGCGAAGCTCAAATCCGGCAAGGAGCCGGAGATCGGATTCGCTCCCATCAAACGCATCGACAAGCACGACTACTTCTCCATGTGGGACAAAACCATCAACGTGCTGCACTGGCATAACGACGTGGTCTCGCTGCCCGAAGGCGCGCAGCCGCTCGCACGATCCGCCGCCACCAAAAACCAGGCGTTCCGCTTCGGTTCAGCGCTTGGACTGCAGTTCCATCTCGAAGTCACACCCACCCTGCTGGAGGAATGGCTGGACGAGCCCAGCATGGTCAAGGATCTGAAGGCCGCCGGCGGGTCAAAATCCAAACTGCGCGAGGATTTCGCCGAATGCAACCCGCGCCTGCAGCCCCTCGCCGACCAGGTGTTCTCAGGCTTCGCCGCCCGTTGCAACACCCACGCCGCCACACTGCGGTAACCGTTGATGTTCCCGGGATTTTCAAAAGAACGCCATATAATCGGCGGCATCAGGCTGTAACTGCCTTGCCGCCGTTCGTGTACAAGGGGGAACACCGTGGCCATCAGTACCCGTATATCGCAAGCTCTTCAAAACCTGCCCAAAACCGAACTTCACCTGCATATCGAAGGCACGCTGGAACCGGAACTCGCCCTGCGAATGACGGAACGCAACGGCGTCACCCTGCCGTTCAACGGACTTGACGATCTGCGCTCCCGCTACTATTTCGCCGACCTGCAATCCTTCCTCGACCTGTACTACCAGCTCATGAGCGTGCTGCGCACCCGCGAGGACTTCTCCGATCTGATGTTCGCCTACCTCACGCACGCGCACAAGGACGGGGTGCGCCGCGCGGAGATCTTCTTCGATCCGCAGGTGCATATGAACAACGGACTCGACTACAACCTTGTGCTTGACGGTCTGCAGGACGGCATCGCGCGAGGCCGCGACGCATATGGCATCGACGCCGCGCTGATTCTCAGCGTTGTACGCGACCTGCCGGTCGAATCGGCACAGACCCTGCTCGACGCCGCGGCACCCCGCGCCAACGAACTGTTGGCGATCGGTTTGGACTCCGCGGAAGTCGGCTATCCGCCCGAACTGTTCGAACAGGTATATGAGCGCGCGGCGGGCATGGGCCTGCATCTCGTCGCTCATGCCGGTGAGGAGGGTCCGTCGGAATACATCCGGCAGGCGCTGGACGTGCTGCACGTCGAACGCATCGACCACGGCGTGCGCATCGTTGACGACCCAGCGCTGGTGGAACACGTGGCGGCGGAAGGTATCGGGCTCACCGTGTGCCCGCTGTCGAACCTGCGGCTGCAAGTGGTCGACGACGTGGCCAACGTGCCGATCCGACAACTGCTCGACGCCGGCGTGCGCGTCACCGTCAACTCCGACGATCCCGCGTATTTCGGTGGATACATCGCACGCAACTACACGGCGCTCGCCGAAGCCGGACTGCCGATGGAGGCGCTCGCCACCATCGCGGGCAATTCGATCGAGGCATGTTTCGCACCTGAGGAAGACAAGGCGGCGATGCGCGCCGAGCTGGATCGGTGGAAGGCGGAATACGCCGATCTGCTGGTGTAGTTTCCGCCGGTTTATGCCGGACTGCCGGCGTAATGCGAATGCTGGAACAGATGGAACAGGCGAAATACGCGGCACGAGCGCACGGTATGCGCGGCGCTTGCTCGGGCGATGTGCGCGGAAGGAGAACATATGCATGTGAACGCACAGGCCGGGCAGCGCCCGGGCAATCGAATGCTGTATATCGGCGATATCGCCTTCACCCCCTCGCCACAACGCCTGGTGGGTATTAGGCGTGGCGTCGTCGCGGTGGAAAACGGCATTGTTTCGGGATGCTATGAATCCATGGACGACGTGCCAGCCGATTGGCTGGATGCGCCCAAAACCGACTTCGGCGACGCGCTGGTGATTCCGGGATTCAACGACCTGCACATCCATGCCCCGCAATACCCGACCGCCGGGCTCGGTCTCGACAAGGAACTGCTTCCCTGGCTGGAGACCTACACGTTCCCCGCCGAAGCGCGATTCGCCAGCCCCGACTACGCACGAATCTGGTACCAGCGCTTCATCCAGCGCATGTGGGAGGGGGGAACCTTGCGTTTCAGCGCGTTCGCGACCCTGCACCGCGAAGCCACGCTGACGCTCGCCCGACTTGCGCAGGAATCGGGGCTCCGGCCTGTTATCGGCAAGGTCAACATGGACCGCAACGGATCCGAGGAACTGAGCGAAAGCACCGAGGAATCCCTGGATAATACCGTTGCCGTCATCGAAACGATGCGCAGCGAGACGCCCGACATCGGCTACATCGTCACGCCGCGTTTCGTGCCCTCCACCACGCCCGAGCTCATGCGCGGGCTCGCCGCCATCGCGCAACGCTACGATCTGCCGGTGCAATCGCATCTGTCGGAAAACCGCGGCGAGGTCGCATGGGTGCGCGAACTGCATCCCGAATGCGCGTCGTACACGGACGTGTATGAACATTACGGGCTGCTGCGGGACGGCAAAACGATCATGGCGCATTGCATCTACCTGGACGACGAGGAAATCGACACGTTGCGCCGCCATGGCGTGACCGTGGCGCACTGCCCGCAGTCCAACGCCAATCTGACCAGCGGCATCATGCCGGCGCGGCGCTATCTGGAGAAGGGGCTGCACGTCACCATCGCCAGTGACGTGGACGCCGGGCATGTGCCCGACATGAACCGCCATATCGCCGCCGCGGTTGCGGTGTCGAAGCTTTGGCAGACCCAATACGCCGACGAGACTGCGCTGCGCCTGCCGGAAGCGTTCCATATGGCAACCAAGGAGCCGGGCAGGTTCCTGGCCGCGGCCACGGGGCAGGAGCCTGCAGGATCGTTCGAACCCGGCTACGCGTTCGACGCGCTGGTGGTGGAACCGATGACCTCGCCATGGGGGCTGAGCATTGCGGAACGGGTGGAGCAGTTCATCTACACGGGCGCGCCGGCAAACATCAGCCACCGGTACGTGGCCGGGCGTGAGATTCCCCGCCCCTTCGCCGAATAGGCGCGAGATTTCGTGGCCGGGCGTGGGCCGCGGCACTCATGGGGTGCGGGTGGCCGGCGTCCGGGTGTGGCCGGGCTCGGGTTTTCGGCGTCTGAGTGGTTCCGTAGGTGGTTTCTTGGTTCCGTAGGTGGTTGCGACAAGTAATCGGGTTATGGAAAGGCCTGATTTCAGGCTTTTCCTAGCGTGGTATCTAAGCGCAACCATCTACGGAAGCGGAAAACCGCCTACGGAATTCACTCTGGCATCGCGTATATCTTATTTTGGGGGCAAACGCTCGGGCGCGTGGCGAGCAGGACGCCATGCACCGTATCCGGTTCCGGAGTCAGGGGTATGGCCGGGCGCGTGGTAACCGGGCGGACTCAAAGAGCCGGCACCGTCGGCGGTGTTCCGCCGACGCGCTACATTGGTGCTTTATGCCGACTTATGATTTGGGACTTGAACACGTATCGCTCGCTTTCGCCACCAAGAACATCTTCACCGATGTGACGCAGGGCGTCTTCGAGGGCGACCGCATCGGCATCGTCGGCAAGAACGGCGATGGCAAATCCACGCTGTTGCACCTATTCAAAGGTACACAGGAACCGGATTCCGGGCGCGTAACCATGCGCAACGGACTGACGTTCGGCATGCTTGACCAGCGTGACCCGCTTGATGACAATGCCACCGTGCGCGAGGCCGCGCTCGAAGGGCGCGAGGACTACGAGTGGGCGGCCGAGACCAGATCGCGCGAAATCGTGGAGGCGCTGCTCGGCGGCATCAGTCTGGATGCGAAGATCGGTTCCCTGTCCGGCGGACAGCGCCGCCGCGCCGACTTGGCACGCCTGCTGCTCAAGGATTGGGACATTCTCGCGCTCGACGAGCCCACCAACCACTTGGACGTGGTGACGATCCACTGGCTCGCCGAACATTTGAAGAACCGTTGGCCGTCCGGTCAGGGCGCGCTGCTGCTCGTCACCCACGACCGCTGGTTCCTCGATGAGGTCTGCGAGTCGATGTGGGAGGTTCACGACGGTGTGATCGATCCGTTCGAGGGTGGTTACTCCGCCTACATGTTGCAGCGCGTGGAACGCGACCGTCAGGCCGATGTGCGCGAAACCAAGCGCCGCAACCTGGCGCGCAAGGAGCTTGCCTGGCTGACCCGTGGCGCCCGCGCCCGCTCCACCAAGCAGAAGTTCCATGTCAAGGCCGCACGCGAGCTCATCGCCGACGTGCCGCCGGTGCGCAACACGTTGGAGCTGAAGCAGATGGCCACGTCGCGTCTCGGCAAACAGGTGGTCGATCTCATCGACGTGACGCAGATCTTCGAACATGCGCAGGGAGAGGCCGATATCGATCCGGATGTGGCGGAAATGGAAGCTTCGGCCTCGCGCGTGGACGTGGTGCCGGCCATGTATGCCGAGCCGCAGGCGCACGGCAGCGTGGAGGTCGCCGTCGACGATCTGACCGATCCGCGGTTGGTGGATGCCGGCGTGCCCGAGGCGCGACAGGCGGCGCAGGCCGCCCGGCAGGCCGAGGAGGAGTCGCACGAGTCGGGTGACGACGCCGACGAGTCCACGCCGGAGGTCACGTCCGCGGCGCAGAAGGTCACCGTGACTGGCCGTAAGATCCTCGACGACGTGACGTGGCTGATCGGCCCGGGCGATCGCTTTGGCATCGTCGGCGCGAACGGTGCCGGCAAATCGACCCTGCTGAAGATCCTCGACGGCACGATCACCCCGACCGCCGGCCATGTGAACATCGGCAAGACCGTGAAGTTCGCGGTGCTTTCGCAGCGCCTCGACGAGCTGGAGAAGCTCGGCAAATACAAGATCAAGGAAGTGCTGAGCCGCTACAAACCGAGTTATATCGTGGACGGCAAGGAGACCACGCCGGGGCAGATGATGGAGCGTCTCGGCTTCGAATCCGCACAGCTCATGACGCCGATCAAGGACCTCTCGGGCGGGCAGAAGCGCCGCATGCAGCTGCTGCTCATCCTGCTTGACGAGCCGAACGTGCTCATCATGGACGAGCCGGGCAACGACCTTGATACCGACATGCTTGCCGTGATGGAGGACCTGCTCGACACCTGGCCGGGCACGCTGATCGTCGTCTCCCACGACCGCTACCTGCTCGAACGCGTCACCGACCAGCAGTTCGCGCTGATTGGCGGCAAGATCCGCCATCTGCCCGGCGGCGTGCAGGATTATCTCGACATGACCGAGGCCATCAAGAACGGCAAGGATCCGTTCGCCGACGAGAAGTCCGGCAAGAACTGCAAAACGCGGAAGAATGGCGATGCTGGCGATTCCGCTACGACCGCGCCTTCCGTAGGTGGCGCAGCTTCCTCACCTTCCACTGGCGATTCGTCGTCGGCTTCCACGCCGAAGCTCACCGGCAAGGCGTTCCACGACGCGTCGAAGCGCGTTTCCGCCATCGAGCGCAAGCTGGCCAAGCTGGAGGAGCAGAAGGCCGATTTGGAAGCGCAGATGGCCGCGCACGACCCAAGCGATTACGAGGGTCTGGGCAAGCTCAACGAGCAGCTGCAGGCCGTCACGGACGAGTCTGAATCCCTCGAAATGGAATGGATGGAGCTCTCCGAACAGCTCGAGTAGTCCCAGTCGGGCAAACTGATGGTGAGAGGCTTGTAGGCGTCGGTTTGGTAGTACGGAATGTGCAAAACCGACGCTGGCGATTCGCTCAGCGTCGGTTTACCGGAATAATTCGTCGTGGCTGCCGGTGCGTTCGAAGAATGCGACTGAATCGTTCGATGACCAGATCACTAGCCAGTCCCCGGCATTGGCGACATGGCATTCGTATCGCCCGCGCCAATTGCCGGACAGGGTGTGCATGTTGTGGCGGCGGTGCAGTTCCTCCAGCGTTTTCGGGGTGTTCTCCACTACCAGATCGATGACTTTTTCAAGCTCGGTCAGGTTCCAGTTACGCCGTTTGGCGTTCTTTTTCAGATCGCGGCTGAAGGCCTTCGCGAAGTCGGCGGTCAACCGGCCCATCAGCGCATCGCCGCTTCGAGCAGGTCGTGTCCGTTGGTAAAACGCCCCGTCTTGCCCGATGCCATGAAGCTGTCCGCTTCGGCAGCGGCGTTCAGGCTTTCGCCATTAGGCTCCTCGGGGGCGAACGTCAATGGGATGCGCCCGGTATTCACCATTTGCTTGAATACGGCGCGCACCACTGACGAGAGATCCAAGCCATAATATTCGGCCACGTCGGCGGCCGAACGCTTGAGTTCGTCATCCATCCGTATGGTCAACGTTGATGCACTCATCAGAAACCTCATCCACTTGTATGTACAAAAGCTAGATATTGCACGTACATTTTATCAAGGAAAGTGATTTCATCCAAGGCTGACAGTTGGTTAGCGGCATTGCGAGCCAGTTTCCTAGCGAAGGCAATCGTCGAACAGCGTTTGTGCTATTTCCAATACGCTGGCAATACTGAATCCGGAAGGTTCATGTGAGACTTTCACGGCGTTGGTTGCCTGGTCGATGGCGTATCCTCCACGAGGTACGTGCCGGAATGTGCCGAACGTGCAAGGCGCCACGCAGCAGGAAATCGCGAATGCGACAACGCAGCAGACGGTCCCGATGCCATATGCGAGCAGGGGCCTGCCATCTTCCAGCATGAATGCCGATGCGCCGTTGACGGCCAGCATGGGGCGAATCACGAGCCATAGCAAGGCCGATTGCGTAAGAGCGAAGCCGAGACCGGAAAGCAGCTCCTTGACGACGGATGGCGTTCCACGGCGGAATACCATCGGGCGTGTGGGCGAATAGCTTTGTTCCCCTCGTAGCCCGGAACCGAGGAACGCATACCAGCAGGCGACAGTTGGAACGAGCAAAAGAACAAACGCGATTTTGATGTTCTGATCAATGCCATAAGCCGTTGGCAGACCGGCATTGTCGACGATGTTTTTGATGATCAGACAAGGTAATGCGCATTGCGCCACGCAGATGAGGAATTCGCCGACTGCAAGCAGAAGCTGAATATGCATGCCCCGTGTGCGCGTGGCGAGGATGTATGCATATTGCGGCGCGCTGGATGTTGGGGAATCGGGCGTAAGACACGCGGGGCAGATGGAGTTGCATGCCTGACGGTACTTGAGGCATTGCGTGCATCGTACATATTCCCCTGAATCCCGTGGAAGCAGCCAAGACAGCGCAATAAGCACGATGCCGACGCATAGCGCCGCAATCGCATGGATGGAATCAATCGTCATCTCGTCACATTCCCCAACTCCGCATAGAGTCTCTTCCACTAGCCCATGCATTAGTCTAATGCGTGCAATGAACGATAGCCATTCGTGCGACAACGATGCGTGGCGTTTTATGCATCAGTGCCATATTCTGTTCGCATAGAAGTTCTTAGCTGTTTTCGCTGGAGAAACCAATGGAGGTGTCTCATGAATGAAGTGATGCGAAGAAGTGCCTGTTGTTTGTTGTCGGCTTTGTTGCTGTGCTCATGCGTCGGTTGTGCAAATTCCGTACACGAAATCTCTGAAGGAGACGCTGCCCAGAGCAGCAGTAAGAACGATGATGCAGCGGAGCAAGCGTATAAAGCGTTTACTGTGGACGCTTTGGACCGTATTGCCGCCGACGATCTCAATAACTCAGACAAACTGGTTCTAGTAAACAAGCTGGGCGCGAAATCCGTGCACGGCGATGATGCTATTCCATTTGCCAAAAAGGTCGACGAAAACAATATGTATTATGTCGTTTCCATGTGCAAACAGAAGGAGCAGGCTCCTTACTCACTTGTCCTCTACAAAGATGGACAGCCGCACACTGTAACCACTAGGGAATCCTGTACTTCTAATGGAGTGGAAACAGTCTCTCTTCCGGCGAAGAATTTCCCTAGCGCCACCTCATTGTCCATTATCAATATCGGCAATACGGATCTTGTTGTTTCCGTATATGAAGTAAAGGAAAACCATCATGAATAAGCGAAATAAAGTAGTTGCAGTAATTACTAGTATTTTGTTGGCTGCCTCTATGGCATCTCTCTCGATTCCTGCGCAGGCTGAGCAAAATACTGACGTTGCGCCTATGTCTTGTCCCGAAATTGGACATCATCAGTCTGTCTCTAACAAAGGCCGCATATTCATGGCAGGTTCTCTACCTAAAAATTGGCTTTCGCCTGGTGGGACATACACTGTAACAAAAGCCAAAACTACAACGGTCACTGGGAGTGTTACAGGCGGAGTGGATGCTGAATTTTCCTCATATGTTAAGGCACATGTGCAATCGAGTCTATCAACCTCACAGACTGTCTCTGAAAGTCAGGGATGGAGTTGGACAAACACATCAAATACCACAAAATGGGTTCAACTTGGTGCAGCTGGATACGAATTCGATTACACACGGTATGACGTCGTTTCTCCGTGTAATGTCGTCAATCAAAAATATAAGCATGCAAAGATGCCGACAAACCAGCCATGGTTATATCACAATTGATGTTTCCAGAAAACATCGCGGCAACACCAGAGAACAAATTGTGCCTTGCCCTCCATTTCTAGAGTTTTTCTGTGGGGGAAAACATTAGCTTAACTTGATGGGCTAGTGGAATTGTCAGGGACAATGACCATTCTTCATTTTCTGAATTTATGGTCATTGTCCCATTATGTTGTTGCGCAAAATCTTGTATGAGGGCTGTCCCGTAGTGATTTTCTGGAGCACTATTTATTGCGGCGTTATATAGATTTGATGCGAAGATGCGAACCGCATCTGGTCCTACAGAGAGGATAAAAGCAAAAGCCCCGGGTTTCCCGTGTTTGGCAATGTTATTGAGAATTTCGGTACAAACCGTTTGCAACGATGGTAGTAGTGACTTGTCCATTGCGTTTAGATTCCCGCGGATTATTGGTGTCCCGGTAAAACCCAGTATTCTCAGTCTTTTGCATTGAGCTTCTATATGTTGTTGAAAGAGCTCGTCCGCGTCTTCCTCTTTGTCTGTTTTAAGCTCATCGGTCATCGGGCTGATAATTTGAGTGCGAAGCTCATGTAATGCCTGCATGAGGACTTGTTCAATCTGTGGCAAAGTGTCGCTGCTCTCTGAGGGCTCTTTCTTGCGACACAGCAGAATCGCATATGTCATAGCTCCTGCGATGGAATCGTGCAGTATGTGAATTTCTTTGAGTCTTTTCTGCTGGCGTCGAACTTGTTCTTGTGCAATCGCCAGGTCGGTTTTCCGTTGCTCTGTCTGTATCTTCCACCGTATGGCAAAGCCAACGAAGAATGCTCCAATGTAGGAGCACGCAAGCACAGGGATGCTTGGATTGTAGTCGATGCCGCCTGTCCAATAGCCCAAAGGAAGTGCTAGTGCGCAAAGCAGCGGTCCCATGATGGCAAATTCAAATCGTTTGATTTCAAAAGCAACTATTCCACATACAAGCCATGTGCCATATAACGTCGAAGGGCCATCGCATATTGCCGGGATTATTGCACATGCTATGTGTGTTACAAGAATCGCCATGCTTGCCGGTACGGGGAACCAAGTCAGTAGCAACAGAGCGATGCAGTACGGAGCCAAATATAGCCATGACCAAGGTGACATATTTGGCCAAGCGGTCAGCTCGAGCAGGAAAAAGCAGATACAGATAATGGATCCCGCTAAGTAAGGCTTGCGCACGGCCTTTGCCAATGACATTATTTGTTGGGGCAGCCTCATCGTTATATCCAACCGTTTCTTACGCACATCGCAACAGCTTCGGCACGACTATGAGCATGGAGCTTCTCGAAAGCTCGTCGTGCATATGTCTTTACCGATGCTTCGCTGATATTCAGTTGGTGCGCAATAGTGGAAGTGGTGAATCCTCTCGCATAGTTGGCAATGATCTGTAATTCCTTGCCGGAAAGCCGCATGGAGTTTATGCTCTTCCCCGCCCACGACGCAACCTCGTCATTTCCAGTGGCTTTTCCGATGATTCGAACCAGTTGAATCGTGGGAATTTCTTTTGGAATAATCGCATAAAACGCATCGGACCATTGTGCTCCGTATCTTTTTTCGTTTTCGTCATCCAAAAAGGCGCTGATACCAATGACGGCAATATCTGGATGTTGTTCCTTGATATGATGCGCTAATTCCGAGCCGTTCATCCCAGGCATTGCGATATCGGTAAGCACGGCTTGTGGCCTTTGTGCAGAGTCCCTCATGGCCTCAAGTGCTTGTTCTGCAGAGGTGACAGTCCACAGAATCTGTATTGGTGCGCATGTCTCGACCAATAAGCTTTGAATTGCGCTCGCGACCAGTGGGTCATTATCCACAATCCCTAGAGTCGAATCATTGACAATCGTGCGCATATAAATTCCCCCGTGGTTTGTTTCTCGTTCCAGAATAGACATTTTTCGCAGCTGCAATAGATCGCGGCGTTACCGGTGAGACACATGTTGCGAACCCATTCAAAAGCAAATATTTTGTACAAAAAATTTGTATATAATGGGAGGCGGTGGAAAGGAGACCTTTGCAATGACTGACGTGACCCCTAACGAAGCGCGGATGCCCGAAGATGCCGCAGTGACCGTGACCAATGCCGATACTCTTCGGGCCATGGCGAGTCCGATTCGTATGAGAATCCTTGGAACGTTGCGGGTGAATGGCGAGCAGACCGTGGGAAGCATCAGCGAGCAGCTTGGCGAGGCTCCGGGGGCCATCAGCTATCACTTGGGGCAGCTTGCACGGGTGGGACTGGTGGAGAAGGTGAGGTCTCCTGATGGCGACCGAAGAAAAAGCTGGTGGAAGGCTTGCCAAACCGCCGTTCGTCTGGGGAACTCCGAAGAAAAGAACAGTGCAGACAAGGCAAAGGCCATGGATCTGTTTCGGCGTTCGGCGGCACTTTCCTACGAGATGGCCTACGAGCGTTTTCTGGACAGGCTGCCGGAATTGCCTCGGGAATGGGCCGATTCATGCACCAGCGACGATCATGTTCTGAACCTGACCGCCGAGGAAATGTGTTTAATGATTGAGGAACTCAATGAGGTCGTACGTCGCTGGCAAATCAAGGCCGGCATGCACGGCGACGATGAGCTGGGTGTCGAACCCGTGGCGCTGATTCTACAGGCTTTCAGGTGGTTTTCGTAAGGAATCGGCGGACTTTGCATATGGACCCATAGGCGATCTGAACAGCGTGGACGGAACAGGGAAAACAAGTGAAACAAGACATGGACGGAACAGCGAAATCATTCTGGCATTCCGCAGGGTATATCCCGTGGTTCACCGCCGATACGGCGTCGGCGGTCGGAGCGGCGCTGCGCGCACTGGCGATCAGTTTGCTCGGATATGCGGTGTCCGGTTCCACCATCGCCGCCGGGTGGCTCGGAACGTCGTCGATGATCGCGCAACAGGTTGCGAGCGTATTCGGAGGTACCTTCGTCGACAGGCATGACCGCAAACGGCTTATCGTGGCGAACGCCGTCGTCGGCGTTCTGGCTTGGGGCGCAATCGCGGTGCTGCTGCTGTGCGGCGCATTGTCGTTCCCCGTGTTGCTGCTGATCGCGGTGCTCGCATCCGGCATCAACGGATTTCTTGGGAGCGCTACGGATGCGATGCTTCGCTCGATCATCGATATCCGCTATTATCCCAAGGCGCGGAGCCTCAACGAGGGGCGTGACGCAACCATCGCCATGGCGGGAAGCCCCATCGGAGGTTTTCTGTACAGCATTGCTCCGTGGCTGCCGTTCCTTGCGTCGGCATGCATGTATGCCGTGGCCGGCGTCGCCGCTACCGGCATCCGCGAATATGGTTCGGATGGCGGGTGTATCGGGGAACCGGATGGCGATGCAGTGAAAGGCGGTTTCTGCCGCGATTTCCTGGAAGGCTGGTCATGGTCGCTGCATCGGAAAACGCTGGTGGTCGTGCTCATCGTGGCGGCATTGGTCAATTTCGGCGTCAATGGCATCCAATATGCCATCCAGCTGCATTTGGTGTCGTGCGGGACCAATGCGACCTCCATCGGATTCATCAGTGGCGGCATATCGCTGATGATGCTTGTGGGATCGTTGCTGGCCGGCAAACTCAGCGATAAAGTTCCGGTCGGACCGACCGTGTGCCTCGCCTACCTGTTCATCTGCCTGTGCGTATTGCCGATGGCGTTGACCGACAACTATTGGGTCATGCTGGTTGCCAATTCGTTGGTTGGCCTGCCGTTCCCGTTGATTAACGCGATGCTCCTCGGTTTCATCTTCGCCAAGTCGCCTACGAGCATGCAGGGGCGTATTACTGTTACATTGACGGTTCCGGCCCAGGTGCTTTCGATGTTCTGTAGTGCTGTGGCTGGCACCTTGCTCCCGGTTTTTGGATTCCATGGCGCGGTGCTGGTGTTCCTCGCGGTTCTTGTGGCAAGTGCCGTGCTGGTGATATGTTCCCGTTCCATTCGTAGCATTCCCAAGGCGGCGCAATGGGAACATACGATGTTGCGGTGAATCGAAATAAAAAGCGCCGCCCCACGAAACGAATCGTGGGGCGGCGCTTTGCCGTAGGCAATGCCCTCAGCCCGTTCAGCGACCGGTGATCTCGGAGCCGAGCACCTTCTCGCTCAGGGCTTTCGGGCCGCGGGTCACGGCCACCGCGCCGGAGCGGACCAGCTCGATGATGCCGTAATGCTCCAGCAGACCGAGCAGCGCGTCGATCTTGCCTTCTGCGCCGGTGGCCTCGATGGTCAGCGACTCCGGATTCACGTCCACCACGCGCACGCGGAACAGACGCACGATCTCCAGCACGTCGGAACGGTTGGACTCGTCGGCGGCCACCTTGATGAGCACCAACTCGCGCTCCACGGTGGTTTCCGGATCGAGGTCCACGATCTTCAGCACATGCAGCAGCTTGTTGAGCTGTTTGATGATCTGCTCGAGCGGCACTTCCTCCACGTCGGCCGTGACGGTGACGCGGGAAATGTCCGGACGTTCGGTGGGGGAGACGGACAGCGAGTTGATGTTGAACGCGCGGCGGGCGAACAGGCCGGCGATACGCGCCAGCACGCCCGGACGGTTCTCGACGAGCACGGACAGCGTATGACGCTTGGAACCCGGCTGGGATGCAGGATAATTTGCCATGATCGAAATGTCCTTCCTTACGCTCTACTCGTTCACTCGTTCTCGCCGGCGCGCTGCAGAGGCTTGACACCGGGCATGTAGGTGACGTTGTCGTTGGAGTCGCCGGCTGCGACCATCGGCCACACCATGGCGTCCTTCCACACGCGGAAGTCGATCAGCACCGGACGGTCGTTGATCTCGTTGGCCTTCTTGATGCATTCGATGGCCTCGTCCTTGGTGAACGCGCGCATGCCCACGCAGCCGTACGCTTCGGCGAGCTTCACGAAGTCCGGCACGTCCACGATGTCAGACGTGTTCTCGCCGTCCAGCAGGTTCGTGGCGGAGTAGTGGTGATTGTAGAACAGGGTCTGCCACTGGCGGACCATGCCGTACACGGAGTTGTTGAGCAGGGCGATCTTCACCGGCGCGTGGTCGAGGAACGCGGCCGCCAGCTCTTCGGAAGTCATCTGGAAGGAGCCGTCGCCGTCGATCAGCCACACCGGCTTCTTGTCGTCGAATTCGCGGGCGGATCCGACGCGTGCGCCGATGGCCGCCGGCAGGCCGAAGCCCATCGTGCCCAGGCCGCCGGAGGACAGCCAGGAGTGGGGCTTGTTGAATTCGATGATCTGGGTGGCCCACATCTGATGCTGGCCCACGCCGGACACCCACACGGTGTTGGGGTCGGCCATGTCGGACAGCTGCTTGACGACCCACTGCGGAGCGAGGCTGCCGTCGGTCGGCTCATCCCACGTGATCGGGTATTCCTCACGCCACTTGTTGATGACGTCCCACCAGTGGCTGGTGTCGGGCTTGCCATGCACCGCCTGCTCGCGCTTGATCTCCGGAATGAGGTCCTTCAGCACGGTGACCACATCGCCGACGATCGGCACGTCCGGCTGACGGTTCTTGCCGATTTCCGCAGGGTCGATGTCGATATGGATCACGCGTGCGCCCGGAGCGAACGCGTCGAGCTTGCCGGTGACGCGGTCGTCGAAACGTGCGCCGATCGCGACCAGCAGATCGCAACGCTGCACGGCGCCGGTCGCCGCGATTGTGCCGTGCATGCCGAGCATGCCAAGCACCTTCGGATCGGAATCGGACACAATGCCGCGCGCCGGAAGGGTGGTGACGATCGGAGCGCCGGTCACTTCCGCCAGCTCCTCGACCAGCTCGCCCGCGTCGGAACGCACCGCGCCGCCGCCGACGTACAGCACCGGACGGTACGACTGCTCGAACAGCTTCGCCGCGTCGGACAGCACGCGACCGTGCGCCTTGGTGGTCGGGTTGTAGCCCGGCAGAATCATGCGCTGCGGCCAGGAATAATACATTTCGCCGGTCTGCGCGGTCTTGGTGACGTCCACCACCACCGGTCCCGGACGACCGGAACGTGCGATGTAATGCGCCTCGGCCAGCACGCGCGGAATGTCCTGCGCGCGGGTGACGAGGTACGAATGCTTGACCACCGGATAGGTGGCGCCGACGATATCGGCTTCCTGGAAAGCGTCCGTGCCGATGGCGTTCACGCCGACCTGGCCGGTGATGACGACCATAGGAATGGAATCCATGTTCGCGTCGGCGATCGGGGTGATCATGTTCGTCGCGCCCGGACCGGAAGTGACGATGCACACGCCCACCTGTCCGGTGGTCAGCGCGTAGCCTTCTGCCGCATGTCCGGCGGCCTGCTCGTGACGCATCAGCACGAAGCGGAACTTCGTATCGTCCTTGATGGAATCGTAGACGGGCAGAATCGCACCGCCCGGAACGCCGAAGACGTCCTTGACGCCCAGATCCTCCAGCGAACGAACCAGCGCTTCGGCGCCGGTCATCTTTTCGCCGTCGACAATGGTCTGCTTTTCAGTGGTAGCGGATGCCTTTGGCATGCCGCTGAATGCCTGCAGAGGCGTAGGTAACACCATGTTCCCTCTCATGCTCGTTCGTGGAAAATTTCCTCGTAAGGGGCCGCGGTCGCGTCGTTCATGCGCCGTTTTACCCCTTAAACGGAATGCTATGCAACCGCTTGTGGCGGATTGCAGCCGCATTCCTCTCTGATAATGAGTCTATGCTAACGGCTGACAGCTTGGTTCGCCGGAAAGGCCCATATTCTGGCGCGTTACGCGCCATTGTGATATGGACCATATTTTTTGCGATTGCGACGCTGCCTTGTAATGCTGTTTCGTGACGCCGGCCGTGCCGCCGCTTGCGTTACCGTTTGCGCGGTTACTTGCCCTGCGCTGCATCCTGCGTGCCGCCGTTGGACTTGCGGTGTGACCTGTGGTGCGACTTATGCGTCTTCCCGTTCTGCTTGCCGCCCATTTCGCCCTTGCGACTGTCAAGCGCCTTCCAGCCCATTTCCGCGGCCGCCAGCTGCGCCTTGCGTTTGCTGCTGCCGGTACCGACGCCGATGACTTCGCCGCCATCGCCGAGAATCGCGCGCGCGGTGAACTCCAGTGCGTATTCCGGTCCGGCGACCGACGTCTGGTAGTGCGGGTCGGGCAGACCCATCTCATGCGCCTTGACGGTCAGCGACGTCTTCCAATCGAGCGCCGGACCTTCGGTGGCGACCTCCGCCAGCGTATCGTCGACGAGATGATGCACCACGCGGCGCGCCTCGTCGATGCCGTGCTGGATGAACGTCGCGCCGATCAGCGATTCGACGATGTCGCACAGAATCGAGCTTTTGTCCGCGCCGCCCTGTTCCGCCTCGCCGTGGCCGAGCAGAATGTACGGGCCGACGTGCAGCTTTTCGCGGGCGATTTTGCTCAGCGATTCCTCGGAAACGGCTTTCGCGCGCATTTTGGCCAGCTGGCCTTCGTTCATGTCGGGATGCACCTTGTACAGCGTTTCCGTGGAGACCAGTTCGAGCACCGCATCACCGAGGAATTCGAGGCGTTCGTAGTTCTTGGCCCCCTCATGCTCGTGTGAGAACGAGCGGTGGGTGAGCGCTTCGACGAGCAGGTCCGGTTCGATTGTGGTGCCGAGCGCCTCGAGCAACACATTGGCGGTCATCTCGCCTTCGGGGGTGATGGAGGTGCCGATGCGGCCGGCGTTGGTATTGTTGCCGTTTTCGGTTTGGGTGTTGTCCTGCGCGTTGTCCTGATTGGTCTCTTTGGCCATGGATGTTCCTTACCGTTCATGCGGCGGGCCGAGCCCGCCGCGGTCTGTGGTTGTGGCCGTTGCGCACATGGCAAGACGCCAGCTGATCTGGCGGTTTTGCTACGCAAGCAACGTATGTCGTACGCCGATCGCACGCGGAAATAAATCGCAATGCAATCGCCGTATCACTTGATAATAATAAAAGAAACCCTGCCACCCGTCGATGGCAGGGTTTCGATGCTTTATACCGTTATCCGGCAACCACTCACTTGGTGTGGATGGAGCGGACAGCCTCGCGGTACACGCGGCCGCGGAAGGAACCGCAGCTCGGGCATGCCATGTGCGGCAGCGTCGGAGCGCCGCAGTTCGGGCAGGTAACGGTCTGGGCGGCCTTGGCCTTCCAGTTTGCGCGGCGGGAATGGGTATTCGCGCGCGAGGTCTTGTACTTAGGCAGTGCCATTGTGTTTCCTCTATTTCGTTCGAACGATTGAGCTTAAGCGTTCAGTATCTTAACGTGAGCTCCGTACAAACGATGGACCATCCCATCCGAACGGCTTATTCCTTGCCTTCCAGCTTGGCTTTCAGCCCTTCCAGCGCGGCGAAACGAATGTCGGTCATGTCATGCTGATGGTCGGGGTTCTCGTTGAGGTCGATGCCGCACTGCGAGCACAGGCCCTTGCAATCCGGCTTGCACAACGGCTGCAGCGGCAGTTCCTCGACCAGCGTGTCGCGCAGCAGCGCCTCGAGGTCGGCCCATGCGCCGCCGTCGAGCAGCGGGTACGTGTCTTCCGCCTCGTCCTCGCCGGCGATGATGTCCACTTCCTCTTCCTTGCCGTTCTTGCCGGCCTTTCCGCCCTTGCCGGCGGCGGACTTGTCCTCATACGGGAAGAAGGAGGTGACGTTCACCGTCCAATCGCGCTGGATCGGCTTCAGGCAGCGCGTGCATTCGGCATGCACGGGAGCGCTGATACGCGCGTTCAGAATCAGACCGTCGACGATCGAATCGAACGAGCCGACCACGCTCACATCCGCGCCTTCGTCCACGCCCACGATTTCATCGCCGATGCCGCTCGGCGCGGGGAAAGTGGCGTCGATCTCCTTGCTTTGCCCCGGACGCGAGGCCACCTGCGCCACGGAAACGGCCCACGGGGAATCTTCAGTACGTGCCATAGTTCAGTCTTTCGCTCTTTCTTGCTATGCGTTCCACGCGTGTTACGCGTCTTGTTCAGTTTTCCGGATAATCGTCCGCGTCGAGATGGTCCAGATGCGCGCCGGCTTCGCGTTGACGATCGTACAGCACGTTCAGGCCCGCCTGCACGCCGGTGCCGATCTTGTCGACCTGCTGTTGCAACGATTCCATCATGGTGATGCAGTATTTGTCGGCGTTCTGCGTGAGCTTGTCGGCCTTGGCTTGCGCCTGGTCGAGAATGCCGCGCGCCTTCTGCCTGGCGAGTTCCGTCACGTTCTCCTGCCCGGCAAGGAACTGCGCCTGCTCGTTGGCTTCGCGTACGGTGTCGGCGGCACGCGACTGCGCGGATGCGATGATCGCGTTGGCTTGCGTTTGCGCGCTTTCCAGACGGCGTTCCGATTCGCGCATCAGCGCGGAGGCGCGTTCCAGCTGCACTGGCAGCATCTTCTTGAGTTTGTCGAGCTTGCCGGTGAACGATTCGCGGTCCACGCGCACCGAGCTCGGCGCGAACAGAATCGGCTTGGCCTCGTCCAATTCCTCTTCGATGCTGTCGATGATGTCGTAGACGGTGGTGAATTCGTCGCGGCTGCGATCCGAACTGTCGTCGAGTGGTGCGTTGGGGTCGAACGTGGCGCGAAGGTCGGGCAGGTCCGACATGGAAATCGACGGTTTCGACGATTTCGCGGGCTTTGCCGGCTCATCCGTAGCACGATCGGCGGCATTGCCGGTTGCGGAGTTGTTGGTCGCTGCGGTACCGGCAACAGCGCCGGTGGCCGGATAATCGGCCGCCGCCGTGACCGGCTGCTGCGACGTGGCGTCATCGGCGTCAGCAAGCGGCTTGAAATCGTTGGTCTCTTCACTCATCATGCTCTCTTTTCATTCTTGAGTGCCTCGCCGAGCAGCGGAATCACGCAATCGGGCACCATGCCCGTCACATCGCCTCCGTGCCGTGCCACGTCCTTGACGATGGAGCTGGAGATGTGCTCCAGGTCCGGGGCCGCAGGCAGAAACAGCGTCTCCACTCCGGCGAGTTTGCGGTTGACCAATGCCATGCCCAGCTCAGCCTCGTAATCGCCGTTCTGCCGAAGTCCTTTGACGATGACCGTCGCACCGATTTTCGTGCAATAGTCGGTGATCAGGCCGGTGGTCGACGCCACCTTCACATTGGTGCAACCGCGCTTGGCGAGCGCCTGGCGGATGATCTCAACACGGGTTTCTTCGGAGAACATCGGCGTCTTCGCCGCGTTTACGGCCACCACCACATGCACTTCGTCGAAAAAGCGCGCGCAGCGCTCGATGACGTCCAGGTGGCCGGCGGTCACTGGGTCGTACGACCCGGGGCAAACTGCAATTGTCATAACCTTAAGCGTACCGCGATTGGTTGAGAACGTGCGCAACATCGGCGTATGCCCGTGTTGGCGCGGTTCGTGCATACGGGTGGCGGCGCAATGCGGCTCGGCTATGATGGAAGGCAGTGGGGCCGCGATCGCGGCTTGTGTGAGGAGTCTTAATTATGGCATTTGCGATTTTCGATGGCCTGTTCGGATCCGACGATCCGGTTTCGCCGCTGTCCAACCCGGATGCGGGTACCGGTACCGCCGTTCTGGAACGTCCTGAAGAGGAAACGAAGCTTGATGACGGTGGCAATGGCGATGCCGACCGTTTCGCGCATTATGTGTCGCGTGACCGTATCGCCGAATCGAAGATGACGGGTCGTCCGGTTGTGGCGTTGTGCGGCAAGGTGTGGGTGCCGAAGCGTGACCCCACGCATTACCCGGTGTGCCCGGATTGCAAGCGCATCTATGACGAGATGATGAACAGCTCGTTCTGATTGCCGTTCGACCATGTTGCCGATTCATGCCGCCGGTTGCGGTGGCTGAACGTGGCGATTGAATATGGCGGCTGGGTGCGGCGACCGAGTGCGGCGCAACGTCGTATGTTATGCAAAAACCGACGCCGGTGATTCACCGGGCGTCGGTTTTTGTTATGTCTTTTGCGCTGTACAGGGCGGTTCACGCCATGACGGACGTCACAGCACGGTGACTTCGGTCGGGATGACCGGATCGCCCTTCATCAGGCTCTGCGCGCCGATCGGCAGTTCGGCGAGCGCCTGCGCGCGGTAGTTGTGCGCGTTGACGATCGCGTCGTGGCCCTGGTATTCGCTGTGGTTCTCACCATTGGTGACGTAGTCGACGAGCAGGTCCTTCCAGCCGTCTTCCGGCTGGTATGCGGCGAGCTTGTCTTCGGAGCCGGAGATGACGTGTTCGCAGTCGGCCAGCGAGTATTCGTAGGAGCGGAAGGCGAGCTTGCGGCCCGGAACGGTGGCCTTGTCCTTCGACTTCTTGGCGACCGGCTGCATTTCGCCGGCGGAGTTCTCGCGTTCGGTGAGCTTGTAGACCATCGCGCAGGTCGGGGCGCCCGAGCCGGTGACGAGCATGGTGCCCACGCCGTAGGAGTCGACCGGTGCGGTCTGCAGTGCGGCCAGCGCGTATTCGTCGAGGTCGTTGGTGACGGTGATCTTCGTGTTGGTGGCGCCGAGCGCGTCCAGCTGGTTGCGTACGCGCTGCGCGAGGGACGCGAGGTCGCCCGAATCGATGCGCACGCCGCCCAGTTCCGGTCCGGCCACGTCGACGGCGGTTTTCACGGCTTCTTCGATGTTGTAGGTGTCGACCAGCAGCGTGGTGTTTTTGCCGAGCGCCGCGATCTGCGATTCGAAGGCGCTTTTCTCGTCGTCATGCACCAGGGTGAAGCAGTGCGCGGCGGTGCCGATGGCCTTCAGGCCGTACATTTGCGCGGCCAGCAGGTTGGCGGTGCCCTTGAATCCGCCCACCACGGCGGCGCGTGCGGCTGCGACGGCGGCCCATTCGTTGGTGCGGCGGCCTCCCATATCCATGCACGGACGGTCCTTCGCGGCGGTGACCATACGGGACGCGGCGGAGGCGACGGCGGAATCGTAATTCAGAATGCTCAGCAGCAGCGTTTCCAGCAGCGTGCATTCGCCGAACGTGCCTTCGACCTGCAGGATCGGCGAGTTCGGGAAGAACATCTCGCCTTCGCGGTAGCCCTTGATGGAGCCGGAGAAGTGGAAGTTCTCCAGCCATTTGATGGTTTCCGGGCTTACCACCTTGCGGTCGGCGAGGAATTTCAGGTCGTTGTCGTCGAGGTGGAACTTCTCGAGCGCGTCGAGGATGCGTCCCTGTCCGGCGGCCACGCCGTAGTGGCGGCCCAACGGCAGATGCCGGGTGAAGATCTCGAATACGCACTTGCGGTTGGCGGTGCCGTCCCTCAGGCATGCGTCAAGCATGGTGTATTCATACATATCAGTCATCATTGCGGGTGAGTAATCCAGCATTTCCAAAGCCTTTCTTGACTTTTGGTGAAACTGACCATAAGTGTAGGACCCACGGTGGCCAATCTTTGGTTGCATCCCATCATACGTGCAGGAGGGGTCTCGAGGCGCGGCGTGCTTGGCTGGTGATAGGGTCGAATGCTGAAAAGACGAGTAATCGGACGGCGGCAAAAGCCGAAATCAGCGGAAAGCGAAGTGCAGAACAGCAATGGTAGCGATTAAGGATATGTTGGGCGACCAGACCGTGGTGCGTGCGGACGGACGCAAGGTGGACGAACTGCGCCCGGTGCGCATCACCCGGCATTTCACGGACGTTCCGGAAGGCTCCGTGCTCATCGAATGCGGCAACACGCGCGTGATGTGTACCGCCACGTTCACGGCCGGCGTGCCGCGCTGGCGCAAGGACTCCGGCCTGGGCTGGGTCACCGCGGAATACGCGATGCTGCCGCGCGCCACCGCCGACCGCACCGACCGCGAGTCCGTGCGCGGCAAGATCGGCGGCCGTACGCACGAGATCAGCCGTCTGATCGGCCGCTGCCTGCGTGGCGTCGTCGATATGAAGGCGCTCGGCGAAAACCAGGTGCAGATCGACTGCGACGTGCTGCAGGCCGACGGCGGCACCCGCACCGCTTCGATCACCGGCGCGTACGTGGCGCTCGTCGACGCGATGCATTGGGCCGAGGAACACAAGCACGTCAAGTCCGCCGACCGTGTGCTCAAGGACTGGGTCTCCGCCGTCTCCGTCGGCGTGATCAACGGCAAGCCGATGCTGGACCTGCCGTACATCGAAGACAGCCAGGCCATGACCGACATGAACGTGGCCATGACCGGTTCCGGCGATTTCATCGAGATCCAGGGCACCGCCGAGCATCGTCCGTTCAACCGCGCCGAACTCAACACCCTGCTCGACCTCGCCGAAAAAGGCAACAGGGAGCTGCAGGCCGCCCAACGCGCCGCGCTCGCGCTCGACTGAGCCGATCGACGGCACGGCATGCGCTGAATGTAGGACGTTGACGGTCCGATGCCGGCGACTCGGCGCATAGAACAACGCAAAACAGATATAAGTAGGAAAACGACGGAAGGAACCGTAAGGCATGAAGATCATCGTCGCCACGCATAACGGAGGCAAACTGGCGGAAATCCGCCGCATTCTCGAGGAACGTCTCGGCGCGGACGCCGCCGACATCGAGCTCGTCTCCGCAGGCTCCTTGGGATTGCCCGATCCGGTCGAGGACGGCGTGACCTTCCAGGAGAACGCGCTCATCAAGGCACGCGACGTGGCCGAACGCACCGGCTGCCCGGCAGTCGCGGACGATTCCGGCCTGATCGTGGACGTCATGGGCAACGCGCCGGGCATCCTGTCCGCACGCTGGGCCGGCGAGCACGGCAACGACAAGGCCAACAACGCGCTGCTGCTCAAGCAGCTGGCCGACATCCCCGACAGCAAGCGCACCGCACGGTTCCGCTGCGCCGCCGCGCTGGTCGTGCCGGGAGAGCGCAAAGCGGACGGTGCGGATGATGATAAGCCGTACACGATCGCCAGCGAAACCGTCGAAGTCGGCGAAATGCCGGGCGTGCTGCTGCGTGCCCCGCGCGGTGCCAACGGTTTCGGCTACGATCCGCTGTTTGTGCCGAACGATCAGCCGCAGCGTGCGGTCGATGCCGGCGAAAAGCTCACGTCCGCCGAAATGGAGCCGGCCGAGAAGAACGCGGTCTCCCATCGAGGCAAGGCGCTGCGCGCGCTGGTCGCATCGATCGAAGCGCTGGTCAAATAACATCGGATGACGGCCGCGACGGGCGCTTGCCGTGGCGCACGACACTGGATGGCGTGCGTGCGATTTGTGCTCGTCCGGTTTTTCCGCTATGCTTTGTTTCTTGTGCGCGGCTAGCGTATGCTTACCGGGCATTGCGCCACTTTAGCTCAGTCGGTAGAGCGGCTCACTCGTAATGAGCAGGTCGACAGTTCGATTCTGTCAAGTGGCTCCACTGCCCTAGATGTTCGGAGGTTTTCCGAGCATCTAGGGTTTTGCATATGTGCATCCGTGCGTATCGGTTTTCGCCGTGCGCGGATGGTGATTGCGCGAGTGGCGGAATTGGTAGACGCGCAGGATTTAGGTTCCTGTGTCTTTGACGTGTGGGTTCAAGTCCCATCTCGCGCACATGTCCACGTTAATTCAGCCAATCGCGCTGCTGGCCATCATCCTCACCGGCTACCTGTTCAAACGCGCCGGCAAATTCAAAAACCGCGACTACCGCATCATGCAGGTCGCCCTGTTCAACCTGGTTCTGCCCTGCGCCATCATCTACTCGTTCGCCACGAACCCGCATGATTCCAGCATGCTGTGGATCTCCGTCTTCGGCTTCGTGGTCGCGTTCATCCCGCCCGTGCTCATCTTCCTCACCACACGTCACACGCCTGTGCAGGATCGCGCGTTCACCATGCTCAACGGTTCCGGCTTCAACATCGGCTGCTTCTGCTTCCCCGTGGTACAGGCGTTTCTCGGCACCGCGGCGATCGTGCCAGCGGCCATGTTCGACATCGGCAACTGCGTGATGGTGGCGGCCGGCACGAACGTCATGACGCAGACCCTACTGCACATCCAGCCAGGCAAGACGCTGGGCGAGCAGTACCAGGGGAACGCTCCGGTGCTGCCGTACGTGAAGCCCAAGGACAAGGACGCCCGCAGGCTCGCCCGCCACGCGCTGCTACGCAACGTGGCGAAAGGCTTCTTCGGCTCCATCCCGTTCGACACCTACCTGGTCATGATCGTGCTCATGCTTGCCAATGTGAAGATCCCCGCCGTCGTGGCCACGTTCGTTGAGCCGCTCGCCAACGCCAACTCGTTCGTCGCCATGCTGATGGTCGGCATGCTGATGGACCTGCCCGCCGGCCGTGACGATGTGATGAAGCTGCTGAAGATCATCGAACTGCGACTGCCATTCGGCCTGCTGTTCGCCGTCTGCGCATGGTTCGTGCTGCCGTTCGGCGCCAATGTGCGCGAAGCCGTGGTGATGTGCTGCCTCGCGCCAATCGCCGTGTTCTCCACCCTGTTCACCGACGAAGTGCTCGGCAATGCGAAACTCGCCGGCTTCTCGCTGTCCGTGTCCGCGATCATCGGCCTGGTCATGATGACCGGCGCGCACTTCCTGCTCGCCGCCATCGCCTGACTTGCGTAAGCCGCGTGCGTGGTCGTGCGTAAGTTGCGTACGTAATCGTAATGCGATCGTTGCATACGACAGCCGTTTTCACGTGCGTTGAAGCTTTTCCGCTGAACGTTGCATACGATTTCAGTAATCGTCGTTTATTTGGCATGTCGCCGCTGAAAAGTGGTCGGAACCGCGGTATATCGCGCTTCCGACCGAATGTGTTAACTCGGGAAACATTTTTGTGTTGTTCTGTCGGCTTTTGTGAGTATCTTGTGAGGTGAAGAAAACGGCTCGTGCCGTGGAAAATCGAACGAGATTCCACCGTCACGTTCCGCTTCACAGTGATGATGAAAGGACCTATCAACATGGCCATCAATCCTCCCGTTGACGCCACCAAGACCCCGGAGTGGGCCGCGCTGCAGAAGCACTACGACGAGCTGCAGTCCGAGGGCATCAGCCTCAAGCAGTGGTTCGCCGATGACGCCGAGCGCGTCGAGAAGCTGAGCTTCGATGCAGGCGACCTGCACTTCGATCTGTCCAAGAACCTGATCAAGCCGGAGACCCTGCAGCTGTTCGCCGACCTGGCTAAGGCCGTCAAGCTCGACGAGCGCACCAAGGCCATGTACACCGGCGTGCACATCAACAACACCGAGGACCGCGCCGTGCTGCACACCGCGCTGCGCCGCCCGGTCGAGGACGAGGGCAAGTACATCGTCGACGGCCAGGACACCGTCAAGGACGTGCGTGAGGTGCTCGACCGCATCTACGCGTTCGCCGACAAGGTCCGCTCCGGCGAGTGGACCGGCGTGACCGGCAAGAAGATCGAGACCGTGGTCAACATCGGCATCGGTGGTTCCGACCTGGGTCCCGTCATGGTGTACGAAGCGCTGAAGCCGTACGCCGACGCCGGCATCTCCGCCCGCTACATCTCCAACATCGACCCGAACGACCTGGCCGAGAAGA